>Ga0163161_10000030_pt1 | contig 188067 bp, 119 predicted proteins | sample S45metaG_FD_129847 | JGI IMG/M metagenome (GOLD analysis project Ga0163161, IMG submission 129847) | Switchgrass rhizosphere microbial communities from Kellogg Biological Station, Michigan, USA - S4-5 metaG | ecosystem: Host-associated > Plants > Roots > Rhizosphere > Soil | place: USA... | reverse complement strand
TGATATAGTGCATAAGACCAATTGGATTTGTAATAGGTGCCCATTTAGTACTCATACAATAAGTTAATTCTGGTAAAGGTACATCATCATCTCCATGATTAACCATTGGATCACCCCAAGACGCAACCCAAACTTTCAACATCCAATTATAGTAATCATATAAATATGGTTTTTGGGGTACAAGAGCGCCATCGACTCCTTTGTCTACGACACCACTATTGTCTGATTTATAAAATAATTTAGCAAAATCTTCAATTGCATATCTATCTCCATCAATCGATTTTGGAATTTTTGTTAATGATTTTGTTATCATGTCCCCAACTGAGTTCCAACCAATAAATGCAGGTTCATAAGTATCTTTCCAATGAGAAGCCATATAAGAAGTACCAATATCACATCTAACTTCTATAGCACCTAATCCAATTTCTCTTATAAATTTTCCTGAATCAGTAGTAGAATGTGATATACCAATATTTGATGGAGTTGTCACAATAGGATTATTTTTGTCAAAACCTGTTTGCCCTTCGGTAAAAAAGAATTCTTGACTCTTTATAGGCAATGATGCATCTGGAATAACGGGCGATGAGTAAAACGTAATATGACTCATTAAGGTTGCCTTTTTTGATATAAATATGGATTTAGAAACCAAATTAGTGTATTTACATTGAATTCCAGATAATGCATATTGTGGATCTGCGGTCCATGTAAAAATTTTATTATACGTGGAATTACTATGTTTTGGACGATCGTTTTCTATTGTAGAGTTGCTAATAGTACCATCAAAACCACCCGTAGGCATAAATTCTTTCAAAGAATCTGAAATATTTGATCCTGCTTTTAAATTTAAAAAATGTAATAATCGATTATATTTGACAAAGTTGAACATAATTGGAGCACATACACCTCCATAAGCAATGACCGTAGTGGCCTCATTTGCAAAAAATGGACTTACGTGAAATGAAATTGATGTAATAAACCAATCCCAACTTGTTGGATCAATACTTGGCGGAGACACCCATAAATGTTTTTGTAATCCTTTATCTACCAATGGAACATCAAGAGGATATTGATGACCTCCATTTGGATATAAAACTGCATTCTTACCGGCACTATTTCCCATCAGTTAAATAGCAAAAAAAAAAAATGAATAAAATAAAATAACGAGACAGACAGTCAAACAGACAAATGTATTATAAATTATTGTATTTTGTCTTTTCTATTAACATTGTTTCAACATAAAAATACAAAAATGAATCTGACTAACGTTTTTTACATTTTATTTGGTTATATTTTTATTGTTAACGTTAATATCACATGACGAGACCATAATTATTTTCAAAATAAAATGGAAGTTCGTTCAAACTTTTCATGACATTAGGATCGTGCCATCTATAAACTTTTTTAACCATATCTACTTCTTCAATTGTAGATATGGTTTGCCCGCCACCAAAACGTTTAATACGATCTCCTACTTTGAATTTAGGAGATTTGTCAGTAATTTTTATAGATTCCGTAAATGAGGACGATGATGAGGATGTTACGACATTTGATTGGTCAAAAAATTGCTGTACTGCTTGAACAATTTCCGTCTCCGTAAAGTTATGCTGTGTGCGCATAGAATGTACAAGCACTTTCAAATTTTGTAGCTGAATATATCTATCCGTGATTTGATTTGACGAAGATGTATACGAAGATGATGAAGACATGGTGTAAAGTAAAGTGTCTAAGGAAAATAGCACCGAATAGAGAAATGACGGAAGTTTGGTTTTTGTATAGCAAAGCAATTGGAGTAGTGCAGGATGAATGATAAAAAATTAAGATGCGACTTGAACAGAATCTTCTTATTATTTTATTATATTCATATAAAAATTCTAGGTGCACAACGAAATTTCAATTTTTGCGATTGCTTCTTTCTTCTGGTCGATTTATTTCCCACAGCACAATTAGTCATTTAGCCATTAGTTTTTGATTTTACTCATCTTCTGAACATGGAAGATACAGATGACGAAGACGATACGTCCAGAAAGAAAACTGGTTCCATCAAGAAAAAGAATTTGGATAGTAGCATCAATGATAAAACCATCACTGAACGGGTGGACGTTGATTATAAGAAACTACAAATCATCCCGATGGGAGCTGCTAGAGTTATCAAGGAACCATGGCTAAAGGTATTAGATGAAGTAGTCAAACGTATGAGTCATATCAGCGTATTAGCATCAAGATTTTTGAACTTTTACATCTCACTTGTATTCTCAACAGATAAGAGTAGACTTACTTTACCGACGCCACCGTCTGATAAAATATTTCAAAAGGAATTCTTCGAACACATATTCAAGGCTGTCACGTGTGATACTATCACCAAGTTTGAACCAACACTACAATTTGTACGATGTGTATGGTTGCATGCTCTCCTCGTTTCATCTGAAGGCGGTAAAGTGACAGATCTGGATCCTTTAGACGAAAAACAACTATGGGAGGAAATTCAATCCCAAGAATGCGCCAAACAAGATAAAAAAATAAAAAACAAGATAAACAAAAAACGACTATGGGACGATGACGATTTCGTTAACGACGATGATGATAGTGAAAATATTGTAAACATCAAAAAAAGCAAATCGTTATCCGGAACTATTTGTAAATCCAAGACTGTCTCTCTTGTACAAAGTATTTTGAAACATGAAACCTTGATCAATCTGTTACCATCATGTCTACAAATCGACCCATGTATCAAATATGAATCTATCACATACCAAACTGCGTTTGTACAATATCAATCGTCCGGTCTACGTGCACATTTTGGGTGGCTTTTATTGGCCAAGTATCGCCTTTCAAAAAAAGAAGTGCGCACATGGCTAGAGAAACACTTTCCAAAGAAACTTATTGCTCAAGAAGATTCCTCCGAATTTGAAAAAGTGGACGACGTCAATATGGAGGAGTCTGATTTTGAAAACATTGAAATGGATATTGACGATAATGGTACAGGAGGATCGAATGTATCCGCATCGGTAAATGGGGATAAACGTCCAATGTTTAGCGATTTTGAGTCCAAATTACAAGAAAACCGTTTGATAGAGTGCTTATATGTCAGTAAACCGCATGATCGACTTTTGAAAGTTGTTCACCTCCACCATTCAATCCTCCAGGAACTTGTCTCTTTCAATACCGCACACTATTCAAAAATTTCAAATAATTTAATAATAACCCCAATCGTAACACAAGATGCGCAGGACGCGAGACAGTTTGCTCTTGCACCCATATGTAAATGGGGTCGACGATTCATACGTTTCGATACGAGGGCATTAAACCTACTTCTTAAACACCAACTATACACGATGCAATCGGGCGCTCAAGATAAGGGAAGAAATAAAATAGTTATCGAGTCGACGAGCGAAATTTTCAAAGCAAAAGAAATTCGCCTTTCAGTAAAAGGAAAGAGAAATATTACACTTGCTCCTACTTTTACCACTGATGGAGTTCAATTACATTTGGCGTGGCAAAAGATTGTAAAGATATCTTGTCCATCAAACCCAAAAAATCAAGCTACATATGAAGCCAAGCAAAAAGAGAAGTTAAATACTTCTAAAAAAACTTCCGGTGGAAAAACTGATGGACGAACGTTGAAAAAGAAAATCCCAATCCTTCCACCCGAGGGGCCCCGATATTGGAAAAAAACAGATCGTTTGGAAGATCACGATTATGGAATTTTTCAATCATCCTCTATTCTTGCAAGTCGAGAACATGCTCAAAGGGAAGGGAAGCCTTTTAGTATTTCTGATCTCCCTTTCAAACATATAAAGGCTATCGATCCTGGACATACAAATGTTATATGTACAGCTAATTGGAATCATTTGAAACAAGATTGGGAAAAGGGATTCAATCTTACTAAGAAGACATTTTATCGTGAACAGGGACAACAGCATAAAAGACGCCGGACAGAAAATCGTATGAAATTTGAATCCCTTGGTCAAAAAGTGGCTTCGCATATAGACTACCTGTCAAAACATTCACCTAAAACAAGTGATCCAAATGAATGTCTTCAACATCTACTGTATGTGAGTTCGTGTTGGGATGATATGTTTGCCTTTTACGGTAGTCGAAATGCAGCACGTGATCGTTTTCGATCGATGCAGAAAAAGCAACGTCTAATAGCCAATATTATCGAGAAATTGGCACCCGGAAGCGAAAAGAAAGATACTGTAATTGTGTTGGGTGATGCAACTTTTGCTACCTCTATGAAAGGCATCCAATCGACACCCATCGGTCGTATCATCAAAGAGTTGGCAAAAGTAAGGCGCATTGTGTTAGTGGGCGAGTATTTTACAACTCAGATGTGTTCAGGCTGCAATCTATCTGGAATCGGAAATCGACATTCAAAAATATATGATAAATCGTCATATTGTAAGCCAATTCATTCGTATTCATTGCGTTCTACAAGCAATCTTGTCCTCCGATCATCCAAAGTATCTACCAAGGCTCATCATGTAAATCACCCCACATGCTCCATGTCATCTTTTCGTCGTACCGTTGAACCTACTTCTATGCGTGAAAAGCGCATTCGTCGCGTACACCTCGAAAATAAACGTGCAATCCCGCCCCGTAATAATCATAATAATAACGACCTACCAGACCCAGGAGATCCTGGACCTTCGCGTCGCAAATTTGATCCGCTCTCGGCTCCTATACATGGCCTCAAACAGTGCACCCACTGTAGACGGTTTTGGAATAGGGACTTCAATGCGGCTCGAAACATTGGATGGGTGTTTATCGGCCTATGGATTTCGGGAGAACGACCGATGCATTTAAGACGCTTCTCTAAGCAAATATCTACGATTCCTTTTTCTTCCGAAAAAAATTCGCTTTTATATTTCTTTTCGTCCCGGCCAGTTATTTCGTCCGCAAAAAGAATCATTACCTAAGTGAGAACACACTTTTGCCTCCTTCCCCCATTTTCGCGAAGCGCTCCCTATCCTTTGATCGCGCTTCTCTTGTTGTTTTCGAACAACTTTATTGATTGTTGTATGCTTGTACGTATAGCAATTAGTTAGAATAAATTATATTTTTAACATGATATTTTTTTTTCAATATTGATAATAATGTTCTATTATTGAAAAAACAATTGTTGCTTGTTACTTGATTTGATTTGATAATTCTAAATCTAACAAAAGAGATTGATTTTTTAAAAAAAAAAATGTCTGGGAGAAAAAAAAGAAAGCAAAGTTCTATCGAAAGAACACCAAAAAGACATAATGTTGAATCCCAGGCCAGAGAAAGTCATATTATTTCTCCGTCGACTCCACCTAAAAGAGGTACATTGGCAGCTAAAGCCTTAGAAAGAAGAGCAGAGGGAATCAGAATAGGAAGAGAACGAGCTAATATTGATAATCAAGACGAAGGAGAAGGAGAGCAAGAAGGCGAAGATAATATACCAGACGATAACGTTAGACGTCGCTTAGAACATGACCTGGAACAAGAAAGGTTAAGAGAACGTCATCTTGAACGGCAACGACTCATGGAAAATCCCGCGGTGGCTAGACAAAGAGAACAGCCTGCTCCCATGGATATAGATGACGGAAATGGGGAAGGAGAAGAAGAAAAAGAACAGAGAGAAGAAGAAGTAATTGATGGCGAAGAAGAAGAAGAAGATCAAGGTAGAGGTAGAAGGCGAGGAGGAGGAGGAGGACGTCGTGATCGTGATAAGAAAAGATCAAAACCGCGAGGATCTGTCATTTTAAATAGGCGAGAAGAAGATGGCGCGGTTATGACAAAAAATGGAAAACGAAAATATTCTGGTTGGGATTTATTTCAAAGGCTTCATGTCGATTTATTAGAGTATAGTAGATTGCCTTTTGATGCTAGACGTAAAAGAATGGCTGTTCAATGGAAAGCTTTAACAAAACGTATGAGAGATAAATATAATTCTCGTGCCCAAAATAACCCAGAAACAGCCGAATTGGGTGAAATGGAAAGATTTGATATTAATACATATCCAGCAACTGCTATACAAATATTTGGAGCTCCGAAAATAGAAGATATGCAAAGAAGAGGACAATCAAAAATTAATATATATGTTCCATCGCGCATCAAAAAAAGTGTAGCAAGGTTAGGTCAATTTAATCCTATACAATTTAGACGTAGGGACCATGTAGATGATGTTGCTGCGAATGAAGAAAGAGAAGAAGAAGAGAAACAGGAAGAAGAAGAAGAAGAAGTCTTGCCGAGACAGCTAAGAAGATCCGTTCGTAATATCGAAAGGGAAAATAGAAAACGTGCATCAACGAGAAGGATCAAAAATTAGTGGTTTAAATTTTTGTGATCGATCATAGATTCTTTCCTTCGTTTGTCTTTTTTTCATATGTTTCAAAACAAGTTTATTTCTTGGACGAAAATCTGTATGATCTGGACCTTGTACTCCACATGTCAAGGATTGTTGATCCTGACATTTAGGTCTAGTATATAAAATTTCAAATACTGGTATTTTGACGCTATTACGTTTTACATCATCATTTGATTCGTTGTTTGATACAACGGGATTTAAAACTGCATATAACTTGTATATAATCATATCAGCCCTGCGTTCAATAGAACGAGAAGTCCATGCAACTAATTCATATTCAAATGTTGATTGTAATTCGTAAAAAGATGGTTTGTTCATACATTTTTTAAATTTTTTCCATTGTCGGTTTTGTTTGGATGATGATAAAGGAATTGCAACACATTTCAAAATATTCATGGTTTCGCGAAATAATTCCCCAGATCTACCACAGTAAGTGTTGTCATATTGACACGTTGGGATATGTTCAAAATATTTAAATCTTTCTTGATTGTGTTGGAATATTGCACGCTGAAAATCTTGTAAAGAAAAAGCGCCCAAAATGGATGGTTCGTCCATATTAAATTTTTTTGTTTCCCAAAAGTTTTGTTTGATCAGCTTTTGAGGTTTTGTTTCTTGATAGTTGATAGTGTTGTCTTTGAAGCAATCAAATTCAAAATCGAGTGATTTAATTTCACTTCTACATGTACATGTGGAACCATTACGAGGAGGTTCTTTCTCCTCTCCATTGGTAGCCAAAGGATCATTTGTCTTGCGCGATTTTTTGAATGCATTTGAATAAGTTTCATTTGTTTCTCTTGCCCATAATTTTGCAGATCTTATGTCATGGCTTATGATATAATCTTTGGTAGGAGTCGTGTTCCAATGGGCGTCTATGTCTTTTTTGTTTTGTGTTCCTTTGATAATTCCACTTTTATCGACAATATGGCGGAAATCTTTATGCATGCGTGTTTTTATTTCTACTACTTTATCATTATCATCTTCAAAATAATCATAATTATGCAGAAGAATAGAAGAGGTGGGAAAAGCAGAAGGAAGTGGTGACGAAAAAGAAGAAGAAGAATCAAAAAAAGTCATTTTTCACAAATAACAAAATATTAATTTTAATTAAAGAGTGATCTTTTTTTTTATAGTGTACAGTAAACTTTGACTTTCAAATCTTTTGAGTTAATTCACGGTCATAATTTCTTTCCTTGGTTTGTCTTTTTTTCATGAACTTAAGAACAAGTCTATTGTTTGGTCGACTTTTTGGGCCCTTTTTAGCACATGATTCAGAATAAGCATTTTGACATTTAGGACGTTTATATAAAATTTCAAACACTGGAACATCAATATCAGTATCTGTGTCAGTATCATGCATTTTCATTTTTGTTTCATGTGCAAATGTTCTCGTTGTTTTTGTAGAATCATTTTTAGGTTTCAATACTGCAGAGAGTCTATAAACAATCATATCAGCCCTACAAGCATTTGATAATGCCGTCCACGCCACTAATTCATATTTAAATGATGGTTGTAAAACGTAAGAAGTTTGATTATTCATACATCTCTTGAATATTTTCCACTTTTGCGATAATACATCTGTTGATGACGATTTTAAAGCTCTGCATTCAAATATATCCATAAATTCGTGTGTAATTGGCACTTGATAACAAAATTCTATTTCGTTAGGTTTAGACCCACTCGTCTGTATGTAATCGTAATACTTTAGCCTACCTTGATTATGTTGAAAAATGGCACGTTGAAATTCTTCTAAAGACGAGGCTTCCAAAATACTTGGAGCTTCCATATTAAACCTCATCAATTCTCTCCAATATTCTTGGCGTACTATTTTCTTTTGAGGCTCAGTTTGTTTATAATCTATTGTATTATCACCAAAGCAATCGATCTCGAAATCTTTTGAATTAATATCTGTTCTACAATTGCATGTAGATTCAGAATTATATGGGACTTTTTCTTCTCCGTCTGTAGCTGGAGAAACTGGCTTGCGGTGCTGTTTGAATGCATTGGAATAAGCTATGTTTGTTTCTTTAGACCACAATCTGACAGCATTTAAATCATAATTTGTGATTAAATTTGGAAATGGACGGTGACTCCAATAATAATTTTTGCGCTGTAATTTTTTAGTACCCTTGACGATACCACTGTTTTCGATGACACGACGGAAATCTTTGTACATTCTTTGCTTTATTTTGACCTTTTTATCATCGGGTTCACTTTCAAAATAATCATAATTATGAATAGATGATGATGGTACTGCCGAAGACGATGAAAGCATTAAGAAATAAAAGAAGAATAAGCAGATTCAAAGGTAGAAATTGTTAATCACAAAAAGTGAGAATAAATCTATTCAGAGAGGGCTAAGATCAACCAGCTTTTATCGTTTTATTGTTATATAAGTCAAAAAAAAATATTGTATGTACGTTTGGTTTAGAAATTTTTAAATGAAAGACAATGATTAAAATTTTTGGAAATCAACCTTATCGTACATTTATTCATTCATTTAATTTGCCGGAACAATAATAAATTATATAATACATCATATTATGGAGCCATTGAAAAATCAGGCAGATGATGATATAAGTGAAATCATGTCGTCTTTAATTTTATCTTGCGAAAATCAAAATATAGATATGACATCTACATCGCGAACGGGTTTGGTCTACGACGAGAGATGTCTTTTACATAAAAATGTAACAACACACGTGGAACGCCCGGAAAGAATTTCAACTGCATTTAAGTTGCTTGAACAATCTGGATTGTTGAAACAAGTAATACGTGTCCCCGCCCGGGAAGCAACATATTTTGAATTACTTCATTCGGGTGGCAACGAAGCCTGTTCGAGACTAGCAAAGTATGAACGAATGACAGAACGATTAAAGAAATGTCGAGATCCTGATCATTGTGAAAACATTGACGGAGATACATATTTCAATAAAGATTCGCTTCTTGCAGCAAAGCTTTCAATCGGTGGATTGATTGATCTCGTTGACCGAATAATGACTGGTGAATTACAAAATGGATATGCAATTGTTAGACCCCCTGGTCATCATGCCGAAAATCGTTCCGCTTCTGGTTTTTGTTTGTTCAATAATGTAGGCTTAGCCGTCAAGACACTTCAATATAAACACCCAAATGCTAAAATTGCAATATGTGATTGGGATGTGCACCACGGCAATGGTACGCAAAACATGTTTTACAAAGATCCAAACGTGTTATTCTTTTCTATCCATCGTTCAGATAATGGAAACTTTTATCCTGGTACAGGTGATCATATGGAATGTGGAAAAGAAAAGGGCACTGGTTTTACTATTAATGTACCCCTTAATGTAACCGAAATGGGAGATTATGAATACTTGGAAGTTTTTAACCGACTTTTAATACCAGTACTAGGAGAATTTAATCCAGATTTTGTGATTGTATCAGCAGGAATGGATTGTGCACACGACGACCCTATTGGTTCAGATATGCATGTCAGTACAGCAGGATTTGCTCATATGACACAACTTCTTAAAACATTTGTAGATAAATCTCATGGACGTATAGTGATCGTATTGGAAGGTGGTTATAACGTTCATGCTGTCGCGCAAGCTATTCAAGCAAGTGTACGTGTACTGGTTGGAGATAAACCGTTACCTAAATTACCACCCATTAATTGGTTCCTTGAAAATGAAATCGGTTCATTTTCCAAAAATTTTAGAGAGACAGAACTTGTAGCCAAACGCTACAAGTTTGAACAAGATTTTTCCAATGTATTAACTGTACAACGTCAACATTGGAATTGTTTATCATAAGAATAAAAAAATAAAAATTAATATCATAACAATTTTAACAATAACTTTTACAACTTTTGCAATCGATCGTTTTTTCTTTCCTTTGTAAGTCTTTTTTTGAAAAGTTTAATAGTATGTTTAAAATTTGAACCCCAATCAGGACCTCTTTGTCCACATGAAGAAGAATGTGAATTTTGACATCTCGGTTCCGTATAAATAATATCAAACACAGGAATTATGACATCTTTATTTTTTTGCTTCAAATTCTCGGATGAATTGATATCGATATCTTCGTCGTTTATATATTTGAGTTTTGCACAAAGCCTGTACAAAATCATAGAAGCGGGTCTTCCTTCAGATATAGCTGTCCATGCAACCATTTTATTTTCAAAAAGTTGTTCCAATTTATACATGGTTGATTTTTTCATGCATTTTTTAAATTTGTCCCATTTTTTAAATGAAACGTAAGAAGATGGAACAGCATTACATTCCAAAATTCGCATATGATTGATATCATTTTGAACATACCCCATTTCCGAATAAGAATAAGCGTCCGGTACATCACACGTTTTAACAAAATTATAATACTTCAGTCTATCTTGATTATGTTTATAAATTGCTCGTTGAAAGTTTTGAAATGACGATGCACACAAAATATCTGGGTCATCCATATTAAATTTTGTTTGTCTTGGCGAATTATATGGATCAAAAGTAAATCTAGAAAGTATAGAACGACAGTTTTGACGTATAAACGATTGCGACTTTGTCTTTTCGTAATCAATTGTATTATTTCCAAAACAATCAAATTCAAAATCAGACGACTTGATTGAACTGATACATATGCAAGGAGGTTCAAAAGGATGTTTCTCAGATCCATCAAAAGTAAAAGTTTTCTTGGGTTGATGTGTTTTCTTGATTGCCATTGCGTGTGTCTCTTTCTTTTCACGCAACCACAATTCAGACACCTTGATGATAGGAGTTTTGGATTCTAATGAGGAGTACCATCGCGTATTTTCGTCTTTTAAGAAATCTTGATCTTTTACTTGAATAATTCCACTTTTATCGACAATGTGACGAAAACGATTATACATACGTCCTTTAACATTTACTTTTACATTGATACCTTGGTTGTTTTCAAAGTAATCATAATTATGAGACAGAACCATCTTAATGTGTTATTACTATTCTTATTGTATTTTTTTTAAAAGAATGGACTTGACTTGTCTTGATGATAAGTTATATCGTATATCTATATATCGTATATCTATAGCTATACCTGTAATGTTAATGTTAATGTTAATGTTTATTTATATGTACAAGACGTAAATATTTCAGATCATAAAAATGAAATTTCCAAAAATGTCTTGTTTGCGGGATAACAACAAATGAAAAAAAAGAAGAAAGGCGTCCACACATTTTCAGACGACAGTACCGTGAAACAAAAAAAACAAAACTATAACGTATCAAAGAACAAAACATGTCTTCCGAAAACTCTAATTCTATTGTTCAAGGAGACGACTCCTCATCTTCGTCATCTTCATGTCGTTATATGCTGAGGTCAAGATTGCCAAAACAAGAAAACACTGAAGCCGAAGCTATGAAAACAGTTTCCGAGACAGAAAAAGAATCCTCGACAAAGAAGAAAGTATCTGTGTCTACATCCAAAAAGTTGGCTAAAAAGCGCAAACTATCAACCAGTGTCAAACTAAACTCAAATAAAAAGATAAAGACTTCTAAAGGGAATGATCGAGTTATTCCGGAAGACATGAAAGACGTCAAGGTTAAAATTATGAAAACAAACATGAAACATTACGAGGTACAATACAAGATTGGCGAAGTTATTAAAATGCCAGACAATGAAAAATTTGACAGTGATCCTTTTATCAAATCAGGAGCGGGTGGGTTGTATTGGTCGACAGTTCCTTGGATGCATAAATATTCTGCATATGGAACAAAAGTTGCTGAGATTGAGATGCCAACAAAGGAACAAGATCCAGACTTTCAAATCATGCAACTCTCTGAAAATAAATCCCGTTCTTCATCCCTGATTATTACCAAAACGTATTCTCTGTATGAAGAAGACACGTATACTAGATATGGTTTGGACATGTCCAAAAACGAATATATTGTTGCTTTTGCTGTAACTGAAGGTAATATGGAATTTCTCAAGATGTTTAAAAATAAATTTGTGACTGGAGACGATGATGATATTATGCTATACACGGTCGCAAAGCGGGACAAGGCCACCTTGACAAATTTAGTTGATAAATGGATGAAGACTATTCATGACGAATCTGTTTTTAATTGGCTAATGGACGAATCTAAAATATTCAAATGCGAAGCTTTGAAATGGATATCTGTTTACAAGACTGTTAGTCCATGGCCGGCTAAACTGGCAAACGGCCATCAAATCAAAAATCATATTCCTAGCAATTTGGTCAAAGCCATATGGATTTATAAAAATAAACATTTTATCAAAAACCCCAAGTGGTACCTTCAGCTTATTCTAAGCCATGTCGATTGCAAGAATCTATTGGATTGGGTATTTGAGAAAGACGCCAAGCTCGTGGATAAGTGGATTAATTTATTGAGCAAAACTCAATTTTCATTTTTCAATGCGTCCAGCAAAGAATTTTATTATACTGACAGTACGCAACAAAATACACTTGTTTATCTGGATGGAAAAAAATCTTTCTCTTATAGCACTACTAGTCGTAGCAGAATCGAGACCGACAATGTAGAGCTACATATACAATTGATTATTTATATTTTGGAACAGCTTAAAGATGATAACAATACTCTAGACGATACCAAGAAAAAATTCTTCAATGCTCTCATGAGTACTTCAAGTACAGGAATTGCTCTCATTCCAATTCATGTTTTCGGCTTGAGTTATTCTAAACACCTTGAAACATTCTTGGCACTCATTATTTGGTTTGTTACTACCAATAATTGGAACAAGCAATCTTTGATTATTGACCAAACGAATAAAGTTTTGACTTTTAACCAAATTATGTATTTGAATGATGAATTTATTGATCTTCTTGTCAAGTATGACTTGATAGCAATTCCCTTCGACCAAAGATTTTCTTTGATCAATTGGAGACAAAATCCAACCATTGAAGCTGTCAAAGCAATGCAGTGTGAACCACGTGACATCAAAGAAGTGATATCTGTAATAAATACATACGCACCTTCATCAAATTCTATATATTATACACAATACTCGATTCAACATCATTACGCTTCCAACATTTTCTCGTGTGTATATGAAATTTGCTCAGTGGATTGGTTTAAAAGACAAGATCACAAAGATATGGCTACCTTTATATCTCTTTGCAAATCTAAACTAATTGGTAATGATGAGCAATTTGAAAACATTACAGATTTCGGTCAAGAAACAATTAAAGCAATTTTTGAAGAAAAAATTTTTGAAAAACCATGCAATACAACGACTGTCATCGATAATGGTTTAATGTTTTGGATCAAATATGCCATCAAAATAGGATGCTTGACAGCCAATTTTCCTTCTATACTTCATTGTCGTTTGAATAAGGCAAACATTGAAGAAATGTTGGATTTACTGGAGTCTCCAGACCATTCTACAAAGAATTCTGATTTTATTTTTGGACCAGACGCCATTTATTCGTGCTTGGCAAATGTAGATTCTCAAAAAGATGGATACAATTTGTTGAAGAGAATATTTAATCGTGGCCAAAAAATGGAGTATTCAAAATATTTTACTATATTGCATACGAATTACTACGACTTTAATTCTCGTTCAATTGACACAGATTGCGAAGTGCTCGAATTTGCAAAGAACCATGGACTTGATGCTAACGACGAGTCTTTGGATGAAGGTTTCAAATGTATTATCAACATTTTGTGTCAATACGCCAAAAACAAAAATTTGGACTCTTCTTCATTTTCCAACTCATTCAATGAAACATTTTTACTTCCTATCGAAAAAGATTTTACTCTGAATCCGAAACTTGGTCGAACAATAAAATATGTATTGGATAAAAATGTCGGAGAGTTTGTCATTGTTCATCGGTCAAGAGTTATGCCTGTCAACAGAAAAAAGCCTCTTGTCGAGACCGAGATAAAAGATATCGATGCTTTTAAAAACAAAGACGACGTATCCTCGACATCTTCTATGTTGATTGATTGATTTGCATTATTTTATTTTAGTCTTGTGTAATAATTAATAATAATAATAATAATAGTAATAATAATAATTTTTTACTGTACAGCACTAGCGACAGACAAACACAAAAGCACTTTTTTTTCTTTTCTTTTTTTCGTTCTCTTTTAATCTTAATATTTACTAATACACCCCAGGCAATGAATCCCCCTCCTTCTCCTCCATGCAAAAAGCAAAAGGTAGATCATGATAATAAATGTGATATGAAAAATATCAAAATTAAAATTTTGAGATCCGATATGAAGCATTATGGAGTTGACTACACTGTTGGTCAAATTACAAAATTGCCACCTAATGAAAAGTTTAATCGCAATAAACACAAAACATGTGGAAAAGGAGGAATTTATACAACAACTGCAGAACATATAGAGTCTTTTTTCAAACATGGAACGCTGGTTGGGGAAATAGAATTTCCATCAACAGAGCAAGACCCAGACTATGAGTGTATTAAAATTTCACCAAAAAAAATGCGCTCGAGCTCTGTAATTATTACAAAAACATTTTCTCTTTATGATCCCGCCACATATGAGCGCTATGGAACCGAAGTATCCATGAATGGTTATATCGTCAAATTCGCAATACAAGAAGGTAATTTGGAGTTTCTTAAAATGTATCAGGAGATGTTTAAAGATGATGGAGACATTTTAAGGATTCCAAACATTAAAGTGCACAATTATATGTATTTAGTTTCTGACCAAGACACATTTGATTGGCTTTTAAAACGTTCCGAAATTTTTAGAGATTCCGTGTCAAAATTTTGCAGCAAAAACGACAATTTAAAAACACCATGGATTCAATTATCATCATATAAGCAAGAATTTATTAAAATTCATGCCCCTCTCCTTCGAGAGTTGAAAGATTTTTATGATCCCGACTGTATGTATAATTATTTGAAACTTGTGTTGCGCCACGAAGATTCTATTGGACTTTTGGAATGGGCTTTTAAGACAGATAAAGTCATAATAGAAAACTGGATTAAAGAATTAGATCGAATAACAGATTACAAGTTTTCTACTCTCTTTGGGTTGGTCGAAGATGATGATTATGAGGATGAATATGAATATGAGGACGACGATATTGGAGAAAATGAAAATTGTATTATTTTTGATCCTCTGATTCGATCAAAATCTTATATTAAACTTGTAACATATGTATTACACGAATTGAAATCGAATGATGATGATGACGATGGTAATGATAGTGATGGATTGAAAAAAAGATTTTTAAATTCATTACTTCGTACGTCATCGTCAAATGGAACTGGTTTGATACACAAATATCTTTTACGTTTGCATCAATATAAATCTATTGGATATGCAGAATTTGAAAAGTTTATTTGTGAGGTTTCTTCTTTTGCAGATCAATATCATTGGGATAAAAAATGTTTAAGCGGTAATTTATCATTTGATGAATTTTGCAAAATGGATATTGAAATGATAAAATTGTTCATTCGACATGGATTAATGGAGACGCCGATACAGGAAAGATTTTCTTTGATCAAATGGCACTGGCAAACAAATAAAAAATTAAACAATGAAAAGTTGTTACTTTTACAATGCCAACCAAAAAATATTGATCAAGTGACGACAACTTTAAAGAATTTCAAAAAATCGTCAAATTCAAATTCTTTAATTCTTTTGGATTGGATAACACACTGTTGTCCGATGGCATGGTTTACAAGTCAAAGTCCCGATGATATTTCTAGATTTTTAAGTACCGTGATGCATGCGACGATATATCTTAAAGACGTTAAAGTGCTCGAAACAGTTTTACAATTAGGAATCCCTATAAGTAAGGAGGATTTCAAAAAATATTCAGAAATGCATGATTTGTATAATCAAACGTATTTCTGTGTATGGATAAAAGCAGCCATCCAATATGGTCATTTGGATGTAATTAATCCAGAGTTTTATTCATGTGATATCAATAACATCAAATTTATTTTAGATCGGTTGAAAATTGATGATGACAATAAAAATTTTATTTTTAATTCGCACGTTATAAGCGAATGTCTGACGGATTATATAAACGACTCAACACAATCCTCATTTTCTTTGGGGTATGATTGCTTAACAAAAATATATAAAAGGGGCCAAAAAATGGATTACTCAAGTTACTTCACATTATCAAATGAAGAATGCATAAACAGAACAAAAGAGCAAGATTTAAAAGCTTTAGAGTTTGCTAAAAGCCATGGTCTCGATTTTGATATTTTGACTCCAGAGTCGGTTTCTATAATTAAAATATTGGAAACGTCATCTTCAACATTGTCATCACGCGAATCTTTGAAAGAAATCATCATTCCCATAGATAAGGAAACCGTTGATAAATTAAATATTATTTCAGATGCCGTAAAAGAAATACTTTCGGATGGTGATTTTGTTATTGTTCATCGTTCTCGTCTGAAATAGTCATTTTTCGTTTCTTACTAATATTATCATAAAAATTGGCTCTATGTTTTCTCAAATCATCTGGAGACAAAATTGTATTTGTATTGTGAGCGACGAACGAAGGATTGGGTGCCAATGAAGAAGTAGTATTAGTAGAAGAAGAAGAAGTATACACTAAAGAAAACCCTGATGACCCGGCAATAGCTTCCCATGTTGATTTAGATATTTTTGCAAAATGTTTATATGTGATTGCCATATGATTCGGATCTAATAGTCCTCCTGGTTGAGCAACCTTTTCTGCATTAGTCATTACAATAATTCGACTCCAAGATTTACCTCCACCTTTTGTATTGTTATTATTATTACTATTTGGTCCTGATTGAGAGCATAAAGCATAAAATGTTGATACATCCTTCCATGGTAAGCTATTTGTCGCAATATGAATTCTCTTTTTTGCTCCAAAGGATGAACTCGATTTATCAGGAATCAATATGCTTTTATGAGACTCTAAACTTCGCTTGCGATATTTACATTGAATTGCGACATAGGCAATCTTTTCCTCTTTATTCTCACTTTTCATTACTTTATATGCAATTAAATCAATTCCATTATCTCTCCCTTTTAAATTTAATTCTTTCTTGATGTCGTTTGGTACATCTTTCCATAACCAGACCTTGTCATAACCACATTCTAGTTCTAGATATAAAATGCAAAGTGCTTCAAACCAATCACCTTTGATTTTAGTTGCCCTCGCTCCATACTCCAATTCTACCCTTTCCAAAACACGATTCCATATATTGTCGTAGGATAATGAAAATCTAACAATACGTTGAACAGATGCTCTCGGATCTTCTAATTTATCCGTTTGTAAATTACCAACTTTTTTAGAAAAGATATTATGAATATTGTTTGTTTTTTGTTTCTTGTTTTGCTTCTGTACAGATTCAGATTCGGATTTAGATTGAACTAAATCATTATCACTCATTATTGGTATTTCGGATTTGCTTGTTTTACTCAAGGGATACAAATAATTCTGTTGTTGTTGTTCAATCAAATCAAGTCAAGTCTGGCATATGAAATGAAAAAGCTTTCAACAAAAAAAAAGAAATAAATAAAAATTATTTATAAATTTCTAAAATAATACAATACAATGTGCAATATTGTTATTTGAGAGCTGTTTCGATCTTTTGGATGTCGGTCTCCATTTTCTTTTTAAGACGAATTAGCTTTTCCTTGGTTTTGTTATATTTACGATCGTATCCTAGAGTAATTCCATACTTTTGATATTTTTGTAACAATAAATCGGTTTGAGAAATTTTGCAATTTTGTGACTTCTCATATCTAGATGTTGACTTGGCACTTTTAATCTTTGTCGCATGAGCAATTTCAGATTGTGTTTTGAATTCTGCTGCAAACCACGGTATCGTGCGCACCATCCAAAAGTAATTATCATATGCGATTTTGCAACCCCGGGAATAACAAGCAGTTAAGTCAACAAAATTTTCACCAAGTTCTTCTTTCCATGATTCTTCAATGATATTCCCATAAATTTCAAACACCCACTGTCTGGTATTACGAGAAGCCTCTAGGATTTCTTCATCTTTATTAAATTTCTTGTAATCACTTCCAAAATCTATATAGCAGTACATAGTCACTGCTTCATAAACACAATAAATATAAGTCTGAAGATTTTCTGGTTTTTGTTTTTGTTGATCATATATATATTTTGCACAGGTCCAATCAAGCCTTTTAATTGCATTCGGCAAAAGGTTTCCTTCTGGGCCAGTCAATCGATCATATGGAATTAGTTTTATCACGTCAATAGTTCCCCATATACTTTCTATAACTGTGAGAATAATACATCTTTGTGCACTGTCTTTATAATGAAACAAACATTTGGGAACTTGATTCGTATTTATCTTAATCCATTGCAATTGTGGCTTGGGATTTTTCCATTGGATAAACCAGTCAACACACATATCATCCTGGAGTTCACATATCGCCTTTGCTCTCATTCCCATATCAATCCAGGTCTCCCATTCATTTTCTTTGATATCTTTGCTAAAAAAAATTTGTTTAAAATAAGTGTCTAATTGACATCCCATTTGAAGGAGCTTCTGGGCGGTATTTATTTTTTCGACCAAAGACAAATTGTTGCTTTTCAGAATGTTGAAATAAATATTAGAATGAGGACGCTCATTTGTAGGGTCAGACGGATCTCTATACAAGTTTTTTTCAAAAATTTTGAAAAGAGTTGATGGGGATCCAACTGCTATGGCATGAGCAACAATATCTCCTTTGAGAGTCCCGTCTCCATAATTATTTTTAATTTCATTCATAATGACTAATTTTTCTTCTGGATCAGATATTAAAAGAGTTTTTGGATCATGCAGGGAAGAATGGTCGTTGTCCAGTATAGCTGATACATTGTCGATCAAATCTGTGTGTTCCAAAAAACATTCCCACAAAAGACAAATACCCGTTGATTTTTGAGATTTTTGATTGAAAGGATAAACGTCGATTTCGACCTCGCTTCCATTGTTTGTGTTTTGTTGTGAAAAAACAAAACTAGTCATCTTTTGTATTTTTATTCTTTGTTAAAATCTACAATTGGTGAAATGAGCGGGCTGTGCGAAAACAAATTAATTTGGGAAAGAATTAATTTAATCACAAGTTTAAAAATTTCAATTTCAAAAGACGACTAAGCATAATTTAAAATTTCTATAGACGAATCGTGATATGTGGATTAAGAGAAGCGAATGAACGATGAACGTACAGACAAAGGGATATGCACGTAAAGGCGAGGTGCATGGTCTATCTGAAAGGTCTCGATAGAGAAGTTTGAATTATTTTCGAGGAAACTGTTTTTTCCAAGCCTTCACCTTGGCAGAAGTTTCTTCAGAGATCTCTGTATAGAGACAGAGAAGTGTGTCAACCATTTTCCAAGACCCTTTACTCGCGTATTTCAGAAGCTCTTCGTGCTGTTTTTCAGACGAAAGTCCTTGCCACCAGCTGCGGTTGTGTGCCGCTTCCTCATCTTTGTAATAATCATCTTCTTCGGATATCTCTCTATACCATTGCTGGTTATTTTCAAATTCTTCTTCTTCTTGCTGTTGTTTCTGTCGGATGTAGTCCACATACTGCTCTCGACCATCCTTGGGAAGTAAAAAATCGGAGACAAAATCTCGGAATTCACGAAGGGATTTGAAATTGTGATGCTCCTCGTCAATACACAATGTCAGGAATGGAGCGTATTCATCAGGATATGATGGAATGACTTTCCACACGACCACTTCTTTTCCGATCGAGTTCTGGACCAAAACTTTGAAAGAAATGTTTCCGAAATAAGACCATTGTGTAGAAACATCTTCAGGCTTTGAATGCTTGAGGCCGACTTCGGCAAGATAGTCGATCACTTTTTGGATGTATTTGATGGGTTTAGGTTTGTTGGTATGTGATTGAAATTGGGTATGTGAGTGAAATTGGTTTCTTGAACTTGTTTTTTTTGCTTTGAGATTGGTATAACTCGAGTCACCAATCGCGTCATCTCCGAGTGAAGCGAAAGGGTTGGATGTGGACCAGGGATGACTCATGTTTATCACGCTTACTCTGCCGTCGGTGCAAAATGATGGTTTGTGTGTGTCTGTGTGGGTCTTTGTGGGTGTGTGTCTGTGTGGGTGGGTGTGGGTGTGTGTACGTGGATGAGGTGTAGTGTGTAGAAAAAGTAGTGCGTTGTGCTCAGCGTGGGCGGTAATTGTGCGTAGTGTAGTGTGTAGTACGATGCGATGCGATGCGTGTGTCGTGTGTGTGTGCGTGTGTGTGTGCCTTGTTGTTTGCGTGTGTGCGTGTGCAACGGTTGTTTGGGAAAGTTACAAAATCATGAATTGCTACAAAAAAAAATAAAATCTAAAATTTTAGACGTCTTGCCTGAAATTTTAGATGTCTTGTCTGAAATTTTAGACGTCATGTCTGAAATTTTGGCGCCCAAAATTATTATACAACACGACACCTAAAAAATAATCCCAAACAAAAAGAAAGAAGAAAAATAAGAATAAGAATAAGAAATTGTTTTGAACCAAACATGTCGCACGCTAATTCTTATGACGATGGAGCAACGTCAATATCATCGTCTTCATCATCAAAAATGCCATTTGTAAAATTTGTTTGTACAGTCGAATATGACGGATCGTGTTTCTCAGGATGGACAGGAGGCTTTGAAAATTGCATCGATAAAGTTTTGCAATCTGTCATGCATGTACCTTCAAAAAATGAAAAAGATATAAATCATAACATTGTAGTTAAAGGAAGTGGGCGAACAGACAAAGGGGTACATGCCCTTGGTCAAGTGTTTCACGTGGACATTTCCACGACGTCTATTATGTCCAAATTTACAAGTCATAGGTTTCTTAAATACACAAATGATAGATTGCAACAATCTAAATTCAAAGATAAAATTAAATTGCTTAATGTTTCAATTGTTCCAGATGGAATATCTTTTCATGCTCGACACAGTACTATAAGAAGATCATATTTATATCGAGTATGCATATCAAAATCTGTTTCTCTTCATGAGAAAAACAAGTGTTGGCATGTACCCATTGATGAAACCAATCTCAATCTCGATCTTATTCAAGAGTCACTCGATTTAATTAAAGAAAAGGAACATGACTTTTCTTGTTTCCAATCACCTGGCTGTGTTAGTAAAACTACCAAAAGATTTATTGAAGTAGCGTCTATGGTTAAATGTGATGATACGTGGTCTGGCTCATCTTTTCTTCAATTTGAATTCTCATCTAAAGCATTTATGTATCATCAAATTCGAAACATGATGGGTGCACTAATTTCAATTGGAAAAAGAAAAATTACATTGAATCAATTACAGGAATGTTTGAGTGGTAGTCATAATCAAACTCTTAAAAAGTTTATTTTGGCAAACGCTGCACCACCTGATGGTCTCTTTTTGAAACGCATGGAATATACTCCTAATGATTGGTTAAATGTTTGTTAAATATGTTGAAATTTCTTAAACCAAAAACACAATCATAATCATAATTTATTTATTTATTTTATCAATTGATTACACAATAATTGATATTACGACACACGAAAAAAATATCCATCCAAACTATGTCAAACCTAAAACCAAAACTTTTTTATCACAATGTCACATTTTTCATAAATGATGGCATGGGTTGGGGTCCTTACTTAAGTTTACCAACTATTTCATCCGTCCACTTTGGACCCGACATTTCCATTCGCTGGGACAATTTAGTTCCAACTTTATGTAAATGGATAGAGTACATAAATCCTTGTAGAAATTCATGCAGTGAGGATGATGATGATTGTAATGGTAATGATGGTAATGACAAAACTAACGATACAAGCTTTTTGAATATTGATATTCCTGTTCGCAAAAGTATGATGTATGTCACTATTACCTATAGCATAAACGAAGAAAAAGAAGAAGGAGGGTCAAATAAATCTTGTTTGTGGAGTCATCGATTTTCTTATGACGGCGATATGCTGAGTTCAAGTTCTTTTGAGCAAGAGTCACATTCACATCATTGTCCATCTGCAGCTTCTGCATCTTTGCCTGGTATATCTAAATATATATCGAAACAATTATTCAATGGTTTGCATTTGGTTTTGGCTTTTAAAAATAATAATGATGAATTGTTTGGTGTATGGTTTTCTACTCCATTTCCAAAAGACACTCAACAACGACTTGATATTCAATTACATTTACGAAATCCCATACAACCATCAAACGTGTATCATAACCAAAAACAAAAACAAAATAATGAAATAATACAAAAGGATATCACTGGATGGTCTTTGTGGTCCTCTTCCCATGGTTTACACAAGATTGATATGCCGTACCATTTTGAATTTGATGCAATAACAAAGTTAAGCATAACTGATCAAAAGGAGTATTTCAATAATAACTATTGGAAAAAAAGAATGATTCGTAGACTTCAAGTAGAGAAAAAACAAGCAGAATTGCTTATGCAAACGTGGCAAGAGATGTACCAAGTTCCTGGGGAAAGAATTTGCCAAAGCGTAAGTATCGCTTTTGCCAATCACGAAAATGCATTGATACAATTGAAAAGAAACAAAAGTAAGTTTGAATAGATTTTTTTATATTATATTATTATTATTTTACAATGTTACAAAGTTACAATTATTAGTCATATTCTCGCATTCTATCTCCGTCCCATTGCCAGACTTTGATACCAGCGGGACTTAATTTAAACAGATCACCATCTTCAATATCATCAGATAAAAATGTGAAAATAATTTGAGTTAAAAAGTCTTCAAATTCTACCTTGTCTGATTTTTCGAGTTCTTGAATGGCGTCTTCGTTCAGCCACTTGGAAAAGTAATGATAGGACGACATATTTTTCTTTTCTGTTGCTGAAAGTGAGAAATATGAATTTAAATGATAAATGAGTGATGTGATTTTATGCAATTATAAATCTTTTGTTTGTTTGCTAATTTGTAATTTTCATTTGTATTTTTTTTTGTAATATAATTGGTAATTGGCGGTACAGTTAGAATTTTTCCTTTTTTGTGTTACTTGCTGTGTCTTGTAGTATCAAAGGTTTTTATTCACTGGAATGTCGGTTGATGGGAGCTGCTACAACTATCAAGGAACCATGGCTAAAGGTATTAGATGAAGTGGCCAAGCGCATGAGTCAAAGCATAAGAGTATCGCTTTCGCCAATCACGAAAATGTATTTATACAATTGAAAAGAAAAAAAAAAGATTTTGAATAGATTATTAGGTTATTAGTTATTATATTACAATTTTACAATAATTACAAGTCAGACTCTACTCTTGATACTCTTCTAGTCTTTCTCCGTCCCACATCCAAACTTTGTTATTATATTGGGTTAATTTGAAAAAATCGCCATTTTGGAGATCGTTGAAGTCTTCGGTAGGTAAAAATGTGTAAACAAGTTGGGTCAAAAGGTCTTCAAATCCTACCTTCTCTTCACGTTCGAGCTCTTTAATAGCTTTTGTGCTGAGCCAATCGCACAAGAAACGATAGTATGGCGACGACATTTTTGTTTTGTTTTGTTTTTTGTTGCTGAAAGTAAAAAAATGAATGAAATGAAAAGTGAATAATTAATTTGATTATAAATCTTGGTTGTTTTTTTTTTGTTTGTTTGAAATTTATAAATAATTGATTGTTTACCAAAGAAATGATCTCACATAAGAAAAAGGTTTCCACATAACAGAAGCAAATGTAGACGAGGTAGATGCAACCGATTGTGTATTTTCCAGAATAGAACAATTAGTAACGGAAGGGGGGTGTAATCTGAAAATATTATTTGTAGATGTTGTTGCATTTTTAACTATCCATGAATAGGGTGCAACTTTACGAACATTGTTGACTATATCTTTAAATTGAGTAAAGAGTTTGATGAAAGATTTAGGAGAAACGAAATGATCTCTGTAAATATATTCCATTTGATTTTCATTAATTCCCATATAATAAATAACATCTGGCTGAAGTTTTAATGGCACGCAATATTCATGTGTCGTATATATAATAATGTTTTTTGACAAGGCATATTGGTGTAATTCATCAATAAGATCGACAAGTTCATAATCACAAGATGCAACATTTAAAATTACAATCGCAAGACCTTTTTTATCCTTGTCTTGTTGCTTTAAAATATCTTGAACTATTTCACAAATGGGCTCTGAACGAACTTTAAATTTGTCAGATGGCAAATGAAGAGAATGAAGAGATTTGTCCAAAAATTCTGTGGCAACGATGACAGATTCGATATCTTCTCTTTGATTCAAATTTCTAAAAATTGTGCTAGTTTTGCCTCCTTTTTTTTTGGAAATAAAAGAATGTAGGCCGTAAAGGGGTATATCCTTTTTCAAAAGAGTTGGAATTTGATCAATCGTACTCGAACTGAGAGACATTTTTAATTAATTTTTTTTAATTTTTTGTTATTTGTTGAAAGAATGGAGCTATGAATTGAAATTATTCTTTTTATATATAAAGATTGAGATAGATAGAGAGAGAAAGAAAAAAAAGAAACTTGGATGTGCAAAAAATTTTATACAATAAAACCAGCAATTGTAGTTTACTGAAATATTTCAAAACTATGTTTCTGTCTTGGGCATATTATTTTTTTCCTGTCTTGGACGGCATTTGAAAATTCCAAAGACAAATTCTCCATCTGTTGTCCCCTCCTCCTTTTCTCTCCTCCTCCTCCTCCTTTCCTCCTTTGCATTTCACACAACAAACAAAAAAAAAACAAATAATTCCCATTCATTCAATCAATCAATCAATCATTCAATCATTCAATCATTTACTTACTCGAGCAAACAAACAACAAACAAACATGGGTAATTTCGTTTTTTGCAGCTCTGTGAAAAACACCAACGTGCTTGCAAAGAAGGATCAAAATACCCAAGATAAAGATAAAGTACAAACCATAAGAATTATGCAAGCTCATGAACATTCAAGACTTATGCTTGATGGTATCACATTCCAACTGTACACTCCTCCCAAGAAAACAGACAAGACCGTCATTTTCAGAATTCTTCCCCATGACCAAGAACATCTTCGACAAATTCAATCCAATGGCAACAGTGTGATTCTTGAAGTAGCAACTACTACAGAAATCGGATCAATTCACAACATGAGTCTGCAGCCGCCTTTCGAATCTACAATCAATACTTCTTCGCCTTCTTCCACACCTCTCCCTCCTTTTATCAACAATGAAGGCAAACTCTTTCGGTTTTTTTTGTCGTCCAAGGAAACAAACAACTTTTCGGCTGGTGATTATTATATCAATATTAAATGCTCTGAAAATACATGGATGCTAATGACGGTTGGAATTAGAATCAATTTCAAAGATATTGCTGTTTAATTATTATTATTATTGCATTGGCATTTGTATCAACTCTTCCAATATTTTAACTTTTTCGATAAACTTATCTACGTATGTTGCGTGGGATTCTATCAAACGAGAACACTTTTTCCTTTCTAATTTTAATTTTTCCAGCTCTTTTTTCGTGCCATTAAATTTCACATTGGGGTCAATCAAGTTGTCTAGAATTAAAAGTTTTTGTGTCAATGATTCTCCATATAATTTAAGTTCTTTCAAAACATCTTTTGGATTCATATCCTCTTTTGATAAATGCTCCTTAATGCTCACAAACATTTGTTCTTGAAAATTTATTATTTTGTCTGCATCGTGAACAATTTGTTTATGTATGGATTGAATTTTATCACTATAGCTACTATTTCTGTAATTCGACATATTGTTATATCTCTGTATCTATTTTTATTTTTTTTAAATATATAATGATAAAGTACAATAAACAATAATGATTTTATATAAACTTTTTTATTGAGATTTAGGATGTAGATTGAACGTCAAATTGGCCTGACTATATTTATTTTTATTTTATACTAGTTTATTTATTTGATTTTGAGCTATATCGTCAAACCATTTAAATTCTTTTTTCAACCATTGAAAGAGCATTTTGGAAGAATTATTATAATTATAAGATGATTCCAATACAATTTCAGGACAATCTTGTTGCCAGCGTTGTTGGATCAGATTCGGATAAGTTGAGAAAAACCATTGGCATATTAATAGGCCTGCATCTTCATGTTCCGATGGGTGTCGCATCTTCCTGATAGTATAACCGGGTTCACATTTTATTATAGTAGAAATACATTCAACACTATTTAAACGAATTCCAAATACGATATGCAACAGTTTACTACAAATCAAATCTCCATTTTGAATAGCATTTTCCAGATCTTTTGATTGTAGAGTATAATTCCAAATTCTAACAACATGCTCAATCAATTCAGCTCTTCTTTGACCGTCTTGATGGCAGAAAGCTAACATAGGCATATAACTTGTGTTTTCTTTGAACCATTGAAGTTGCATTGTAGGATCAGGCCACATCAAAAATTCATTGACAGATTTATTTATCATAGAATCAATAAATGTATCATCTTTGCTCTGAATACCTCCTTCGACTAAACCCATATTCATCCATTTTGTCCAATCCTTTCCTAATATATTTTTATTAAACGAAACATCATAAAAATAATTGTTTGTTTGAATTTTGTTTTTTAAAAGACATTCGGCAATTTGGTATTTTTGAACATTGTTTAATCTGTCACTGTCAAGAATGTGACGATACATATGACAATGTGGCCTGTCACTGTTTTCCCAAATAGCAGAATCTCTATAAAACATTAGTGGTCCCATCAATTTATAAAAAAGGTCAAAGTCTCCTATTTCCAGAGACTTTGCGATTAAATTACCCGTTAACTTTTTATCATCGTAAAGCTTTTCAATATTCGTTCTTTTTTCCATATGCTCTAGTGCAGTGGTGATTGAATTCAATTTACAAAAACTTTTAGGACTAAAAAGATGATGTAAATTATGTTCCAAAAAGTCACATATTTGTTTTGATGTCATGCTTTGTTTCTCCAAAGCGTATTCCAAATGACACTCCCATAAAAGACACACGCTCCCATATGAAACAGATTTGTTAAAAAGTTCATGAATGTACAAGTCAACATCAGGATGTGGTTGATACTTCAAAACATCACCTGTCATTTTTGACAAGTAAGACGAAAGATTCTTTGATTCAAAACTCATATCTTTTTTCTTATTTTTGTTTTTCAAGTAAAGTGTTTAAGAAGTATTGATTGAATTGTAAACTATATGATATATATTTGTGGTACAAATCAAATCAAACAATATGAAATACAAAAAAAAAGCTATTTTTTGAATTTCTCTTTTTGTATTGCTTATTTTTTTCGTTTGACATTCGATTTCTTTCTCTTTTTTTCTTGTTCTTTCTTCTTTTTATTTTTCTTCTTCTTTTGAAGTTGGCGTTTATATAAATCATAGTAATAATCATCATCATCATCATTATTATTATTATTATCATTATTATTATTATCAATTGTGTCAAAATTGGGAGAGGAGCTGAATAAAGCGTACATCAATATTATGACGCCAGCAACAATCGTTCCAAAAATGGTCATATTTGTAGGACTCTCCATTAACCAGTCAGTAAATGGTTTTGCAAAACTAAAAATATCATCCCCGCTCCCTGAGCCTGGTTTTGGTCCTGGTGTTTCATCATCATTGTTTCCACAATATTGATTAACTTTTTGATTTTTAAGATCAATGTCATTGGAATCAAAAATGTTGTTTGTTACGGAGCACACAGTGACTTTGTCTGGCAAGGGACATTCTACATCTACAAGATCTGTTGTTAATAAATGTGTTCGATTGGCTAACCTCTTATCACCGTTACAGACAGAAGACCAGCAAGTAGATTGTGATTGTATAAATAATTGAGATGATGGATCTCTTGACATTACTTCCTCTTTAATATAGTTCATAAGACCAATTGGATTAGTAATCGGTGCCCATTTTGTACTCATACAATATGTTAACGCGGGTAATGGATTTGCGTCATCTGCATGGCTAACCATTGGATCACCCCAGGATGATACCCAAGTCTTTAGCATCCAATTATAATAATCATATAAATAAGGCTTTTGAGGAACTAATGTACTATCGACACCAACATCAATTGTACCGCTATTGTCAGATTTATAAAATAGTTTTGCACAATCTTCGATAGCATACCTGTCACCATTTAAGGATTTTGGTATTTTTGTCATTGACTTTGATATTAAATCTCCAACAGAATTCCAACTAATAAACGCAGCATCATAATTATTTTTCCAATGAGAAGCATAAGCAATTTTCAACATATAATTATACTGATAAGCACCTAAACCAATTTCTTGAATAAATTTTCCAGGTTTATTATGTATGAGACTGCTAGAGGTTATTTCTGTCACCGAAGATGTTTTATTTTGTCCAAAAAAAAATTCAATTGATTTAGGAGGCAAATTTGAATCTGGTATTACTGGCGAAGAATAAAAAGTCATATATGTTATTAATGAATTGACACTTTTTGTACTTCGTCCTTTGCCGTATTTGAATGATATACCCGTGAGTGCATAATGCGGATCCGCAGTCCATGTAAAAATATCTGCATCGCCTACAGTAAAATTACTCATATTACCCTCAAAGCCACCTACGGGTATATATTTCTTATGTGAATCTGAAACATTTGAGCCAGATTTCAAACTTAAAAAATGAAGCAACCTTTGATATTTTACAGATTTAAAATGGGTTGGGGCATAGACTCCCGAAAATGTGGGAGAAAGAGAAGACTCTATAAACCATTCTCCCAATGTACTCAAAGAAATCTCTGTTATAAACCAATCCCAACTCGTGGGGTCTATTAATGGGGGCGACACCCACAAATGAATTTGTTCTGATTTATTGACAACTGCAACGTTGGGAGGAAAATGCTCTCCTGCATTGGGATATAGGACAGCATTTGCCCCAGCACTATTTCCCATGACAACTTCAAATCGAAAAGATGAAATATAAACAACAAAAAAAAAGGATTATAAATAAAAAAAAAATTAAACTTTATTTTGGTTTTTGTACAAATGAGCCAACAAAGCAAATTAATTTATTGTATTGTTTTTATTGTTTGTGTAAAGATGAAGACGAAGATGAAGATGCTTCGTTTTCTTTATTATCCTCGGGTACGCCAAGGATTTTTTTAATTTCTTCTGGGCTCTTGCCTTTGATCAAACTTGCTATCTTGGCACAAGAAAGTTGAAGGAGGCATGGGATATCAAGATAATTGGAAGACTTGATGATTTCAAATATCGTTTTGACATCAACATTCATAAAATCATCATCCCACTTGGTGAAAAAATCACATAGGTTGTTGGTTACGATAGGAATATTCAACTTTTTGATATTCTTTCCGTCATAATGTGTCATATATTCGATAGCCTTATTAAGCATAGGCGCCGAAACAGATACAACTGGAAGATCGGCATCTTCTTTGATGTCGTCATTTTCATTTCCTTCAATCATATTTTTGAATAAATTGGACATTTTGAGCACGTGCACTGGGGCAGTAAACAGGATATTTTCATTGTTTTTGAATCGAAACAATTTTTCTTGATTGGAGATAGGGGTAGGGGCATCTAGCATTTCTACATCTTCTTGATCCAAAGATTCCACATTTACGTCATTATTGGATTTGGAAGACGATGCGATAGAAAGGGATGGAGTGTCAAGGGAAACGGTGGGCTTATAAGCATGTGCCATTACAGACGAAGAAGAAGAAGAAGAATCCATGATTGGATAAGTGGGTACTTGTTTCCTTATGATTTAGTCACTGCGGAGGACCTCGGATTGTGTGTTGTTCTGCAGCCTGTATTTTTAGACAACAAGACTATTATTTTGTCTTTTTTTTTGAATTTTCTAAATTTTTAAATTATCAATTATTCCCGCTACTTACTTTTGTTTTCAACATTTTGACAAGATGGACTTGTACAACACAACTCCACAACAGAGCAACAACACAACAACAACAACGGAAATTTTGATTTCCCTTCCTTGGTTCCTCCCTCGCTAGCACATACACACAAATAAAACAATCAAGAACGTCATGCCCCAGTGCCACAAATGTACCCATTTTTTCAATCGCATTAAGGGCACTCCAAGAACTGACCCAAGAAGATGGTGTTGCGATTCCTGTATATCTGCACTTCCACCAAAAGTTGAAATGGCTAATTGTAAAGAATGCAAAAATTCAGTTGACAAAACAACTATTAAACACGAGATGTGTAAAGAATGTCTGTTAAGTGAAGTTACCTGTGATAAATGTGCAGATGTTTATAAGAAGTATGAAATATCAGGTCATGGAGATTTAAGAATCACCTGGCATCAATGCTCGCACGACGTTTTAGGATGTCCAGACTGTTGCGAAGATGTGACAAGATCCCAAAAAGATAGCCATGTCTGTCAAGATCTTCCTGTTACTTCTAAAATGGTGATGCGTGCATTTCACAGGCAGCTTTCGGATTTGGAATTTAGAGTTGAAACACTCGAAGAGGAATTGGAGGAAACCATAAAAAAGTTGGATTCTGCGCATCGCAAACTTTTACGCAGAAAAATGAAAACGGAAAAATCATGGAATTACGAAGAGGATGTTGAAGACTCTGATTAATAATATGTTTTGTTTTGTTTGTGGCTACATAAAACCATAAAATTCTAATTGATATTATTATTATTATTGTTTATTGTGTGCACCCACTCTTGACATATATGTATACGGTTGTATGAAATTGGATGTTGGTTCAAAATATTAAATTATAGAAAACTCATTTTTTTGGAAAACAAAATTTCAATTGCGCCGATAGTACATTAGTAACGATAGAGCCATCTTCAAAAAAGAATAATTATTCACACAGTCAATCAATCAGTTCATTATTTCTTTTTTTTTCTATCGTATTTATAACCACACGTAACTCTATACAACAATATATACGCCAATAAAAAATGAATACAAACGAATTCCTCAAAGAGAATTACTGTATCAATAATACTACATACTATAATCCGTATAAAATGCTTGAAAACCAATTGAGTATACTGTTAAAAGCAAATGAAGAACTTTTACAGGAGAAAGACATTTTGAAACAAAAATGTAAGGATCTTGAAGAAGAGAGGGACACGTTGAAAAACAAGTGTTGTCTTTTTGAAGTAGAACTTGAGAAATATAAACGACCTTTGAGACAAGATGTTAATGTTAATTCTAATGATATTATAAAACAATTAAGGCTTAGATGTTGTACTCTCACTGATCGATGCTCTAGTTTTAAGTTTGCAAGAGATTGTCTGAAAAAGGAACGCATTGCCCTTAAAGTGAAAAACAATATTCTTTTGGGTAATATTAAGAAGTTGCAAAATAAAGCTCAACAACCTAAAAACTCTTTTCCCAAAATTATAAAAAATAAAAGTGCAGAGGACGATAATAATTGCAATTGTACAGCTTCGTATTCGTTTATACGTAACGTGTTAAAAGAGGAAAGATATTCGTTTGAAAACGATTATAACGAACTTTTGCAAAAGTATGAAGAATCAGAAAAGGACAAGGATGAATTGTTCAATATGACCGTAAAGTTGGCATTTGAGCGCAATACTCTTAAAGATAGATGTTCAAGCTACAAGTTTGCACGTGACTGTTTGAAAAAAGATTATATTACAAGTATAAAATATCGTAATACACTGTATAAGATGGCCAAAACAGGAGCAATGAATCAATTAAAATGTCATACAGCCAAGCAAGAAAATATCAATTTAACAAAATCGATAACTACATCAACAAATAAAATGTTATTGATGGAAAAGGTTGTCTTGAATCTTGCTAAAGTTGACAAGGATAAATTTATGAGTTTCTTTTGTTACCCTTCCGTGATTCCCAATAATACTATGTGTGTGCGAATTCCTAAAGTGATTAAAATTCTTTCTAATGGAGGTATTATTCAAAAAGACGATCTACTTGCATTGGACAAAATAGTAATTGAGCAAGCATATTCAATTGTACAGATTGACGAAAAATCAGACACGCTTTTGGGAGAAATCAAAGTTAATTCTCACTTGTACTATCCAGGTGCCTTGGGCAAGATTGTAAAAATATGTTTGGATTGGATCTGTTCGGATGATAACGCTTCTAAACTTGTATATGACTATTGTGAGCATGAAGATGTCAACAAGTAATAATTATGAATATAGAAATGAGAAATGACACAACAAAGACAAAAAAATCCATTATAATATAATTTGTTTTCGTTTGTTTGTAAGTTATTTTTTCTAGATAAATCAATCAGTCAATCAATCAAAGTCAATTATAATCATACTTGCCCATTTGTTTGATCCGTTATAGTTTTCTAAAAACGACATCATTTCTTTGTGCAAAGGCTCTGCTATAGATCGTCCGCATTTTGTAGAAATCCAATTATCAGGATAAAGTTTTATTAATTTATCTTTTGCATGTTGAACAACCTTTTGAGGAACTTCTTTCATATTCTCACTATTACTTTGTGCTATTACAAAAGTTTCGCATCTTAAGATTCCTTTTTTCCCTATTGCTTCAATCAAATCCGCATCTCTAACTGCTTTTAAAATATGCATATGTTGAACAGATAATTTCTTTGCAAGTTCTTCATCCAACGTTGGATTTTTATTTCTTTTAGACCAAGAAATACTTTGAATCATCAAATTGATTACATCTCTTTGATTAGAACCCACGCGATCATCCAAAAACTTGTCAAACTCTTCTTGTGACACACAATTTTCATACTTGTGATCTCTAACGTCGTGTAAAAGAGAAACGGTTGTTGCGGTATCTATGTCATAATCAATTTTGTTATTATTGAGACGTTCATACTCGAGGATTTTTTTAGTTGTTTTATAAACCATAAAACCATGATATGAATCATGAGATGAATCAAATCCTTTCGTATGTTTGATTAGAAATTCAACTATATCAGTAAAGTATTTGGAATGTTTTTGTTTTGTCATTTCTTTTTATTATTGTTAACAAATGTATTATACAAGACAAGAATAATAATAATAATCAAACAAGCTACTGTGATTTAAAATGAAAAAAAGACAATCAATACATAAAGAGAGAAAGAGAGAGATTAAAAAATTTATTTGAAAAAAAAATCCATCCATTCCCCTTTTTCTTTAAATTATTCTTGGTCAGATTCATATTCGGCAGTAATTAACCAATCAATAAAGGGCGATGCTGCCAATCTAAATGGATTGGATGGTACAGATACGACGCCCGAATTATTATTATTATTATTATTATTCCAATACATAAAATCTTCTTCTTTCAATATGCCCTCTTCGTACAATATTTCAAAAAGCGTATTTACTAGACACAAATGCTGAGGATGTTTGATTCCGACATAATCTTCAATTTTTTGTAGCAAAGTATTTTTATTCTTTTTCATGATCACACTAAAAATTTGTAAATTTTGTCGAAGTTGTGCAGCATCTTGGAAAATATAATCGAGAAAAACTTGAATTTTATTAGTCTCGTTCAAATCTCTTGCAAGAGCAATTCGATTTAATTCGCCATCAACTTCAATGGGAGTTCTCTTTTTAAATGTAATAAATATAGAAAGGAGAGTCACGGGATCATCTTCCTTGTTGTTACTTTTAGCAATATTTATTATGCTTTGGATATTGTCCTTGCCTTTTTTAATTTTAAATTCATCCATCTGTCGTTCGAGCTGTGCAGATTCGCTAACATCGGTATGCCAAATTTGCTCTTGGTCTGAATTCAAATCTGAGTCACCAATAACAACAATTTTGTCTTTGGTTTTCTTTGTGACTTTGTCTCCTTTGTCGTTTTTTTCCTGCTTGAATGTTTTTGTAGAATGAGGATGTTTGATAATATATCCAATAATTTTATGAACACCATCTTTTATTTTTGATGTGTAACCACAAGCTTGGCAAGAAATCTTAATAGAGGTACTTTTCACAGACATGCAAAGTTCAGGAAGTTTACATGATGGACAAAGAACAATCATTTTGATAAAGGAATCAAGGATGATAGACAAGCTGGAAATTTGATGATGCCCATTAATAATAGATTTTTCGCCAACAGAATCGAATTTACTTTGTGATCCCAACTCAATACCAAAAAATTTTGTTGGATAAGATGGATGGACATGAAGAGCTTTTGCAATATCAACTATGTTGGTTATTATAGTTTTGATACCATTACCACGACCTTCAATTTTAGTAACAACCAAAGGCATTTTGTATCGATAATTGGAATCATGATTGTTTTGACCGATATTTGTCATTTTTGAGGTTGCAGACGTGGATGTGGGCATGGATGAAATGGACGTCATCTTGCATGTTGTTGTTTGTTTACTTTATTTTTTTGTTTGTGTGCACGGAGATAAAATTGGAACGGATTGTGACATGAGACAGAGATGATCAGAACAAAAAAGTGAGAATAAAAATATAGAAATTTCAAATAAACAAGACATATTTAAAGATAACAGACAAACAAAAAAGAAGCGCTACGATTTTTCACTGTTTTTTCCTCGCTCTCTGATTTGTCAATCAATCAACTTTCTGACACTCATTATATTATTTATGCAACAACATACGGGATTACCAAATGTTTTACAGGGGATCATTTTCGATTATGCGGACATCTCATTTGACAATCAAATAGATCAACATTCAACCGACTGTGATCTTAGATCAAGTATTTTTCGTCACTCGATACCCTCTTCTTTCTTATTTATAGATGAAGTAATACAAAGGTGTTGTAATCTTGAAAAATGTAATGACAATGACAGTGAACCAAAGAAAAAGATAAAAAGTGTCGCTTTGAAAACAAATCTGAAAGAATATATAAACTCGGATAAATTCCCTTGTTCTTTCCATATATTGTATAAAAGCGTAAAAGAGCTCATTGAAATGTATAAATTGTGTGTACGCGATAACATAACAAAAATTCAAAATCAAACTATTCAATCTGACGTAATTGTTTTACAACGCATCCAGACTGTCAGTGGAGGCTTTGAAAAGCTATGGAATTACTGTGACAAGCTCTTGGCAATTTGTGATAATAATTCTTATTCGGATTTATTAAGACATAAATGTATAGCCAAAATTGTTTTTTCTTTAACTTGCATGATGGACACACGAGATGCATGCTGTTATGTCAAAATTTGGGATAAATCGTCAACAAATAATTCTGTCAATGAGCGTATATTTTACAACATTTTTAAACGCGTATGTCCACTTGTATTCCGAATTCATTTAATCTCAAGAAAGCTTGGAATTCCATTACGCGACGTCGAATTAACTGAATCTGAATTAGAAGAAGATGGCATCGAAAATAATAATAATAATAGTAATAACAGTATACTACTAGATGGCTATGAAAGTTTTTCAGATCCATTCAAAATTGTTTCTATAAATGTTCGAGCTAGGGCATCTATTTGTCAAACGATTAGAACATTTTCCAGATATTTATCACAGCATAAAAAGAAGCACAAACCAATGTTTTCCAAAGAAAACAATATGGATTTTTACATCCATATTTCAAAGATTGAAAATAAAATCAAGAAAACAAGATCGCAACTTTTGAAAAACCTGACGGATGATTATGGTGAATTTCGTTTATTTTTTTGGGAAAATACAGATATTAGTCGATACATTGGTCCTTTGCAACATTCTCTTCGCAAACCATCATTAATGTCATATTGGCAAAGATATCCAAAAAAGAAATACATAAATGGCGCCCCTATTAAATTACAAAAGCTTTTAAAAAATTGGAATTTATTGTCTTGGGCAAAAGAAGTTACACTTGCTTCCAAACTTTTGACAATAATTGGAAAATTAAGACACTATCGATTGCACAGTTTTCAAGCAGGAGAACATTTCCATTATGGAATATATGTAAGCCTTTCATTTTTCACATCTCACGAAGATCATTTTAATATGATGATTAAATTTATAACTGAATCGGATAAAAAATACTATAATAATCTTGAATGTCCCATGCTATATAAAATTCTTTCCTACCTTTTTATGGAATGGAGTAGAAAACAGAGACAAATTCCTACAACATATAATATACACAATATTATCATGGGTTGTTTGAAACACGAGCACAACAATATTGTCGTCAAGGAGTTTTATTATTATAATCCTGTTGCTATTTTTTATGTGAATCTTCTTGCGTCATACTGTTGTTGTTTCCACGACAAGGCTTTCATCGTTGAATTTTGTTTAAAACAACTGTGTTTCTTTTCTGCACAATTTCCAAAAAAACATTTTCGATCTGAGCAAAATATCATGACTACTTTTATGCGTTGCTTATTTATACCAACCATTCGATTTAATATTAATCAAGAAAGTAGACATACAATATTATCTTTGTGTAATAATTTGCATGAAATTACAGACAAAATATTGATATTTTTATGGCTAGATATTATGCATTCATAACTAATTAAACAATATTCAACTCATTTTCATATATATTATTATTATTTTGTTGTGGCCGTGGATGTGGTTGTAATTTTTGTTTTTGTTGTTTTATTTTATATTTTTTACGATACATAGCAATAGCGATTTTCAGCGTGTCTGATAAACTATTTATTGCATCTGATGTTTTGGCATTTGAAGATATAAAAGTTTTCAAAATGTCTTTGTTGACAAAATAATATTGATTATCTATTGATGAATTTGATGATGCTTTTGAATTTGATATTGTTGTTGATGACGATGTTGCTGTTGTTGATGCTTTTGTTGTTGATGTTGTTATTGTTGATGTTGCTTTTTGGATATGAATAGAAATAAAAAATACAAATTGAGACAAGGTGGTACAAATATACATCCACAGAAATATTACAAATGATATATGTGATGATTGTTGAGAACTTATTCCATCTGAATTAAATACAGAAAATAATCCAAGTATTGAAATTCCTGCAGATGGTAATCCATATATCATCAATATAACTTTGGGTAAAACATTCAAATCGTTGTTATTTGTGGGCACTGACTCCAAAGGTAAACAAAGCCAACAAATCATAATACTTGTTTTAATTATGTTAAAAAAACCTTCTAATAATAAATATGCAGTAATAAATTGACTTTTACTTTCATATATTGATCCAATAATAATTGCACTCAAACTCCAAGCCATGGACAATCCCAATAAAAATAATGGTTTGAATACAGATCTTACAATTAACATGTTGATAAATTAAATAGGAAGTAAAAAATTAAAAAAAATGAGTAGTTGAATACCATTTATGTCTTGAGATATTTATTTTTATCTCTTTATCTAAAAATAGTTTATTCACTCAATTCTGAATCAAATATTTTATTTTGATTTGTAATTTATGCTTGAATAATGCAAAAAATAAATGACAAAAGATGGTCTGACTGCGAGTGTCGTGTCCGGCAAGGATTTGAAAGAATGGGTGGATATAGACAGAGGGAGAGAGAAAGAGAGAAAATTTTAATCATATTTTCGAGGGTCGTACTTGGTTCCGGGTCCGATCTGTAACATTCGTTTTTCGAGACACGCCAGTCGAAGGAGCATGTCTCCATTTTGACAATTGCTTGCTTGAACGGCGGATTCTCTCGAAAGATGCTCGACCCACCACGAGGGATGAAGACTGCGCTGGACCTTGAACGGTTGATGGGAGCGCACGCGTTCGGCCACAGGGCGTACTTGAGCCAGCATATCATTCACGAAACGGTTGTAAATGTGATCCGGGCCTTCGGACACAGGCTTGAAACTGTTGTCACTGGGGTTGTCTGGATTGATATACTGGCGCTTGACAGAGACTGATTTGGCATGTGCCCAGTTCACCAGCAAGTCTGTCTGCAGCGTCACATTTATTTGTCGCAGGAGAATCGTCAATCGGAGATCCAGGGCCGCTGCTTTGTGCTCCTCGTTCAACTTTTGCTCGGGAGTGCGGGCAAGAAACTCGGCAATGAGTTTTGCTCTGGTGGATGAACTCTCGGCGGTGGTTGTTTGTTGTTGTGGTTGATGAGGCTGTGGTTGCGAGATCATGGAGATGAACGGCAGTGTTGTGAGATGGTTAAGTGGATTGTTGGTGATGATTGATTGTGTGTGATCGGTTGTGTGTGTGTGCGTTGTGTGGTGGGTGGGTGATCGGTTGTGTGTGTGTGTGGGTTGTTGTGTGAACTGGTTGAATATGAGACAGAGAATGGATGAAAGAATGTGGTATGGAGAAAGGGTGGGAAAAAAGGCGAAGAAGGAAAAACAAATATGTCGGAAATAAATGACTTGTCAAGGGCAAAATTTCCGCATTTCAGCGACCAATGTTAATAATTTTACAAAAACTCAAGCGTCTTTCATTTGAAATGAAAAATGAATGATGTAATTGCATTGACGAAATATTATATTATTATTGTATTATCTTTCAATTAATTATCATGTAACATAAATCTACTACAAATAAATGGACCGGTAGGTCTATCAAATCGAATTGGAATGCATGACCAGGGAAAGAAGATATCATATAAAATAAATAAACAAGCGCAAAAGAAGAATGAAACACTTGAATATGCAAAGTTATCTTTCTTTGTCTGCTTTGATGAATATGATTGACATTTGTTTGACATTTGTTTTTCCGTTCTATTTTTGTTCAAAAAAAAAAAACAGAGAGATGAGAAAGAAACAGAAACAGAGACTACTTATTGATGGTCTGTTTGTTTGAACATTTCAATTTTCTTTTTTGTCATACTTTGTGAAAATTCATTTCTTCAATAATATTTTTTTTTGATTTTTTCTTTGGTAAGATCTGTCGGACATTTAACAATACAAAACGAGGTATCCACACACACATATATATATATTTAATCGAATGGAGTCATAAATTCCAATTTATATCTATTGATGCTTGTGACAAATCGTTAGAAATAGTATGAAATTATTTTGCGTTTGTATGTATAAAATAAAAGGATAAAAATAAGTTTACAAGATTTCAAACTCTCGTGATTATCCATTCTCATTTGGTTTTTCATTTGGTAATAGAAGGAGAAAGAGCATTGATGACCTCTGAAACAGCACGTTCCGACGGACCCTCGGCCATGAAGGACGTGGTTTTTCGTTTCGGGTTTTCGGGGTCAATTGGCTCAATCAGAATGCGCGTGATACCAGTTCGGCAAGATAGGTTTCTACACTGATCCAAAATCTTTTTCACATCAGATCTTGGAGCACTGATGTATTTACGATAAAGCTTGAGAGGTTCTTCGGGAGCGGGTTGGTCAGATCCCACCCAAGTTCTGTCAACGTAAGCCTCGATAAGTTGCTTCGTTTTGTCGTGAATGGATTGATTGGCAGCAACAAACTGCAAAATACCAGACTCTTTGCTGTAGTTGAGTGAGATAATGCCAGGTATAGATTTGATGGATCGAATGCGAGATCCTCCAATTCCAATGACCGCGCCGATACAATTTTTTGGTACCCGAATTTGAGTTGAAAAAGATCCTTTCGGTTTACGCTCATGAATACGGTCTTCCTCAGAGTATGAAGGAAATGCCGATTCAATCTCGTCGTCATCCAACTCGCGTTCCAACTGTTGATTGTTGAGATCCTCGTCATCGTCCCCATCATCGTCATAAATGAGATCCTCTTTTTTAGTAGTTGCTAGTTTCACAATTTTGGCTTGTTTTCGCTCTTCTGCGATTTTCTCAATCTTTGCGAGTCTGCGCTCCTCTGCTTCCTTGGCATCCCGAAGAGTCATGGCTTCCATTCGCCTGCGCATGAGCTCTGATGCAGAGACTTCCTCGTCAGAGTTCTTCTTCTTGTTGTTGTTCTTGCTGTCGTTGTTGGCGGGAGTTCTGGTGGAAATGGTAGAGGTTTTATTTTTATCCGTACTAGGGATCGGTGCTGAGGATTTGACCGGTCTGAATTCTGCAAACTGGCGGATCGGGGCAGGGACAGACATGATGAAAGTTTTTTTTTTACTCAATTATTATGTAATGTTTTGATGTCAGAGAGAATTGAAAAAAAAAAGAAAGGTAGAAGAGCTTGTGAAAGATAGATGTAATATTAAAGGGTTGCTTCTGGATGTTGTGTTAATTGAAGTGTGAACACCTTGTTAAAATTATAGAAAAAAAATGCAGCTATTATGCGAGAATATAAAAAGACGTTTTTTTTTAGTTTAGACGTCTGTATCAACAATAATTTCTGATTGTCTAAGACAGTACGACAATGAAAACACAAAAGAAAAACAAAAAACAAAACAATACTTTTCAAGTACCTTTGCTTTACACTGAGCTGAATAGAGAAAAACTCAAAAACAAAGGCACGCAGTAACAAGCACACAAACAAACACACACACACACACACACACACACAAAGGATCAACAACCATAAACTAAACAAAAGTTAAATCAAAGATACAAAAAGAGGAATGAGTGAAAACAACGATGATCAAAGCGAATGGTCTACCGCGATTAGCAAAACAACAAAAAGGAACGCAAAATCTCAAATCAAAAATGAAATCAAAATTAAACAAGATGCAGAGAAACAAATCTTTGAAGACGCGAAGCATCGCACATTGATTCAAGATAAATGGATTACTCATGCGGCTGATCTCAAAGAAAGACTCACATTTCTTGATACTTACTTGTCAAAGATTGTCGAGGCTATCAAAATTTTTCAAAACAAGAACAAAAATAACACGCCTGATTCTGAACTAAAACATTTTTATTCTACTGCAGTCGAGTATTGGAACACTCTTGAACATCACGTAGAACCTGTTGGGTCATTTAACGTCATCAGATGGTCTGCTAAACATTTGTCTGATTCTTATCGTATTTGGACCATACAAGATGGGAAAAAGAATGTTCCGGTGCAAAAGTTTTTGATGAATGAAAAACAGAGAAATTTGGCTGACGAGTGCGAAGGACTTCAACGCAGTTTGATCAAAAGTCAAAATATTCTTTTGGAACAGAAAGATTCTGTTATGTCTTTTTTCACGAGCATGTTTGATCCAATTGAAAATTATTTGTTCGAGGACAATGACGGATCTAAAGTTTTGCGTATTTCTCGCATTACCCAAGTTTTATCGAATGGAAAAATTTCGACACAAGAACAAAAATTTGATCTTGGCTTTATTGTCATGGATTATTTCAGAAAACATGTCCCGGATTACATCATCGAAAAAGTCGAAATCACTGTGGATTTTGAAACATTTGAAATCAACGCCTACAGAAAACACCATCTGAAGTTTCTGATCATGTCAACTCTTGAATGGGTTATCGATAATTTGATGCATTCTTAATTACTTATTATTATTATTGTTATATTAGTTTAATCATAATCATAATTCATTTAATTGTTAAATTCAATAATATTGTTTTTTACAAGCTTTTTGTTTTTTATGACGCCAGCTAGCAATCCATTTATCTATCTATTTATTAATAAACAAATTCAGTCATTGTTATTAAAAACCCAATTAATTAATTTATGCATGTAAAGCAAGAACAATAGCAACAAAGGTATAGATTAATCAAAATTTCCGGATACAAATACAAAATACAGTTTTATTTGAAATTAATTGTTGATTTTTTTTTCATACACTTTTTTGAAATCAGATTTTTTGACTTTTTGCATGAATAATTTTGCTGGGCGCCAAAAAGTTGAGCAATCTCATACAAACATATATCATGGTTTATAAATGTAGAGAGTGTTGGATACATATTTTTTATATATTTGTTGAAACGATATTGGCGTTGTATTTTGGTTGAAAATTTTGGCCAATTGAAACCATATAACCGATTCATCATTTTTTCTACAGTTTCTCCTTTTTCAGGAATTTCCATTTTATCTCGAGATAAATCGCTGTTATAATAGAAAATCATATTGTCAAGGACTTGTTTATTATTGATGTATAGATAAGGATTGAAAGATTTTATTCGACTCAGTATCGAAACGTAAGCATGTGGACCAAACTTGGTTGGAAGTGAAGATATTTTTGTACCCCAAATGCTTATATGTCGATATCCGGATGAAGAACCTGGAGGAAAATGATGTAATCCTGGAGCACTCATTAAATCAACATGTTCCAGAGACTTGTTATGAAGTAAGCTGTCGGGTCCAAATCCCAAAAATGATTTGCATTGAATGGCAGTTAACGATTTACACTTGGGTGCCTCAACATATTGTAAATTACCACAAGCAGCAATACTAAAGTAACGACATTCAGTCAATATCGGAAGTGTTGACCATTTTACACCGGTTAAATCCACATTACGGAGAGATTGAAAAATAGAAATGTTTTCAGTGGTATTTTGAAAATGGTCTTCAAATTTTGTAATCTTTTCTGACACGCACATGTCGAGATGCAAAGATTTAAGATTTGGAGGCAAATAAATGTGGGGTAGACTGGTTCCATTATTAGTATTAATTTTAAGAATTTGTAAACTGGCCCACCCCGAAAGATCAATTGGCGACTTGTCAAAATTTAAATTGATGTGTGATAAATGGAGAATTTTAACATAAGGCATCACAGGTAATTGATATGCCCTAATTTTGAGGGCAACCAAATTTTTTCTTTGAGTAAGTGAAAATGGAATTTGTACAGGTCGACCCCAAGGCGTCAACATAAATGAATGAACGTCATCTGGTAGTTTTTCCAAATAATTTTTGATAGCCGCATCCGGATCACAAAAAGAAGTACCAGAAATCCCATTTAGATTCAAAATTTGAGATGGATTTTGGCGCCATAAAGTTATACATTCCTCGTAAGAAGTTGCAAAAGAGTTGAGATAAATCCCACTTTCAAAGTTTTTATACAAAATTTGTAATTCTTCATTTAATTCGTCCTTGTCAGTAAAATAATTGAGACTGTTAAAATGTCGGTTATTTTCCATCTGTTTCATGGTTCCCCATGTTTTACCCACAAATGAAGGATGATATCGACTATCGTTAATCCCCTCTGGCGATTCTTCGTACATAAAAGGATGATTTTTTACAGTAATTCTTAGTAGGAAAAGAAAAAAACAAAAAACCCAAACAAATAAAATTACATGAGCTTGTATGCAATGCAATTAATTAATCAAGTTACACATTAGTTTGATCAGCAGCAAATAGACATCACTTACATTTGATTGTCGTCATGCAATTGCTCGACGGGTCTTTCCCTAGGGGCTCCGTCTGTATGCTCCATAATGGTTTTAAATGTGTTTGTATGCAGGGATTAGGGATATGAGGGTTAGATGTGAAATGTAAGTTGAGTGTGTGTGTATGTCTGAGTGAGTGAGTGGGTATGGGTGAGCGTGAGGGTAAAAGGTGGGCGTGATGCCTTTGTTTTGTTGGTGAATTGTGTGATGCATGTGGCGCGACACGACACAAATACAATCGTCTTTAAACAAAAGACGAGGAATAATCAAAAAAATAATATTTTTTTTGGATGCAAACTAATATTACAATGGTGATGACAATATTTGCGAAGAAGAAGAAGAAGCAGATAACGGATCTAACACCGCAGAGGTAATAAATGGATGCTCAAGTACTTCGTCCAAAGTAATTCTTTTATCAGGATTTATTTCTACAAGCTTTAAAATAAGATCTTTAGAGTGAGGAAACATGTCAAAATTTTTAGACCATGTTTGAATTCCTTCTTTGATTTTTTCCATGATAATTAATTTTACTTGAAAACTAGAAAGAGTATCAAAAGGAAGATGACCTGAAATAAGTTCATAAAGTAAAGCACCCAGGGGCCATATATCGGCCCTGAAATCATAATAGCCTTGCATTAATTCAGGTGCCATATAACCAAGTGTCCCACAAATTTGTGTAAGCTTCTTAAATCGATTCAACTTTACAGCCCAGCCAAAATCGGCAAGAATAACATCACCATTTCTATTCACAAAGATGTTTTCTAGTTTGATATCTCGATGCATAATGCCTTGAGAATGTAATCTTTTCAAACAGGTCGCTAATTGTTTGATCCATTTTTGCAACTTGTTTATGTTTAAAGGATAGCGAGCCATTGTGCATTCGTATAAATCTCCATAAGGACAATATTCAAACACAAGATACATAAATCTTTTATCACTAAAATATTGATAAAATTGGATGACGTCTTTTTGTCCTTGTTGAGATACCAAAATATCAATTTCTCTTTGTAACTGATGCTGTGACTTGATGGAAATTGTGTAATCAAGTGAAACTACTTTTATTGCACATATGAACCCAGTGTTTCTTCGTCTTGCTAAATATACGAGTCCATAAGAACCAGATCCAATATTTTTCCCAATTTGAAAGTCATCAATTGTCAATGTTTTTTCATTAATTATTCTTTCTCGGTATGATGGTGGTATCGACGAGGCATGGGCCATTGATGATGTTGTTGACGAAGATGATATCGTTGTTGATGGTGATGATGCCGATGGAGTCAATAAAGTTTCATCAATATACACATTTCTATTTTGTATACAATTGTGAACAGCAAATTTGGAAGAAGTAATATTCATCTTTCCAAAAGATGCAATGGGATCAAGATGAGTTTGTAAAGAAGTCAAATAAATGACTTGATTTGGCAATATCCAATTTGGTTTATTTAAAATGATAGGAAACGGACATTTTTTTTCTCGTATTTCAATAGACGATTTCCATAGATCACTATCATGCATGTATTGTAAATGTTTTATGTATTGATCGTGCACTTCATTGTTATTACTATCCTCCATGTTGTAATTTTTATATGTCTATGCAAACAAATGGATGAAATAATAACTAATGAAAAAGTAAATCAACAACAAGATATGCTTTTTTATTTGTTGCACTAATTTGAAATAAATTTCAACAAAACAGATGTGATGAAACACCATCATTAATAAACTTGAAAGTTAAAAATTTATCTATCATTCCAAATTACAACAAAAGTATAATATTTTATTTTACAACTCACCATAACGACTTTTGATGTTGATTTGATTATTTTCCCCACTTTTTTCCCCCTCTTTTTTGACCAAGTAACAGACTCAGGACTGTATATGTATATCAAGATTTGCAATAATGTACAAAAGACTATACGACGACGTTCTTTCTATTGTATTTTCTTACCTTACGCTGAAAGAAATTGTATATGCAGGCCTTACACATAAAAATTGGCTTCATGTAGGCACACAGATTCCATGTCGGAAAGAATCTTTTTCTCACAAAAGAGACGAACCTGTAAGCGATGCAGTTTCAGCTATAATATCCAGATATGGATACCACATTACGTCATGGGACCTCAGCCATATGTTCAATAATGATGACGAGGAAATATTTATTATTCACAAAACGATCGAGCAAAATAAATTCATTTCATCTATTAATTTAAGTAATAATATCTCAGGGGAACACATTAAGAGTACTATGGATGCAATCCAAAAAAGTCCATGTCCTATAACATCTCTAAATTTAAATACATCACACTTGCTTGTTGAAGATATCCAAATCGTTGCAGACGCATTAAAAAACATGACAGGATTAAAAATAATCGATCTAGGATGCAACTATTTTGGAAACGACGAAGATGGTATAGTGGCTCTTTCATCGATTATCGATACGCATTTTAAAACGCTAGAACAAATTCATTTAAACTATAATTCTATTTACAATACAGAAATTGAGTTAATTGCAACTGCTATTCAAAAATGCAGATCTTTAAAATTAATTGATTTAAGTTCAAACGATTTTGATTCTGATGGAGTGGAATTTCTTATGTCTGCTATAGAGCAAAGCCCTTCTCCTATTGCTTCGATTATTTTATATGGGATTTCGATTGGAGATTCAGGTGCTAATATTGTGGCTTCTGCATTAAAAAATAAACAGTCGGTAACTTTTCTTGATTTAAATATTTGTTCATTTGGAGACGAAGGTGCTCAATCACTCTTGTCTGTTATCCAAAGAAGTAAATCAATTTCAAATATCAATTTCGGTTTTAATAAGAATATTACTAATGTCAAATCGTTTCAAGCCATTTCAAACGCTATTAACAGAAATCATCAAATCATATCACTAAATCTTGGCGGTATTTCTTTCAATATTGATAAGATTCGTATAATTGGCAATTGTATAGCTCAAAGCAAAACACTTCGCTCTATTGATTTTAAATCTTGTGGATTTGGTGCCAAATGTTTACATATAATCGCGGACGCTATAAAGAAAAATTCATCTCTCACTTTTATTGACTTGGGATACAACAAATCAATCTCGGACAATGAAACAAATATACGAGCAAGTATGGAAGCTATCTCAGATGCTGTAGCTACCAGTCTATCAATGATTACATTTGAATTTGTTGGAAATATATCATGCCATAGTCACGCACAAATTATTTCAAATGGAATAAGTCGTTGTCAAACAATAAAAAACATAAATTTATCTAATAACTCTATATGTTTGGAAAGTTTAAAAATCTTGGCCAACTGTTGTTCACAAATTTCTGAAATCGATTTTTCTTCATGTCGATTTGATTATCAAGATGTAAATATCATAGCGTATATGATTCTAAAAAACAAAAGTACAATTTCTTCAATTAATTTGAACTGTTGTCATCTTGGTTTTAAATCCGCAAAGATCATTGCAGAAGTTGCAGCGACAATTCCATCTTTAACGTCAATTAATCTTGGATCTAATGGTTATTGGAAATCACTTTGTACATGAGTTATAATAAGTCGCTGGATGATTTGAGATGATTCCAAGAAAATTGATTTATAATTAATATTTTATATGCGATACCAATACCGCGATACCTAAATTGAAATTTCCAAACAGAATTCATTTATACTTTTGTAATTTGTTAACATGCATACATACATACACAACACACAGCACATCAACCTCACAACTTTTTGATTTACTTTATTTACATTTGCACATATAATAAAAAAACATAAAAAAGAAAATGAGCAGCGATTCCGGTTTCTCTTCCTTCACAGACTCTTATCGTATTCATAAAAAGTTTATGAACAAAAATGTTCGCAAGGAACTTGAAGAACAATGTGCGCCTATTGGATCAAACGGCGTAAAGTGGACAAAAGAGATTATTGTTTGGATTAGTGATACTTGTGTTCGATTCGTGGATAATAACATGAAATTAATTCTCGAAATCAATCAAGGTGATGATCACGGATTTTATGCAACGCATGCATACATTGTTTTGCTTTGCGAGCATCACGCTGTGAAATTCTAATTCATCTAATCCATTTTCTGAGAGTAAGAAATTTCAAACAATTATTGCTTCTGAAGGTAAAAGCAATCAAGAAAACCAACACTCACATATCCAATTGAACATTGAAACCCAAACAAAATACGCATACAAAACAGACAAAAATGAGTATCAACGGAAGCGAAGCCGAAAATAGTAATAATAAATCCCCACTATATTTTGTTTCCAAAAGTCTTATTGACGAAAATGTCATTGAAGAAATGGAAGGTCAATGCTTGGAAATGGGATTAAAAAAAGTGAAATGGACAGACTTTATTTTCGTTTCGATTAAGGATGTTTTTGTTCAATTCATGGATGATCATATGAATCCCATTATTACTTTTACTAATTATGATAACGGGTTTTACACTATGCGAGCATACATATCTCTTCTTTGCAAAAGCAATATTTCCCCAACGGCAACCTCTCTATCTGATTAATTGAATCATATTTCATTGTTTGCTTCTTGTCTTTATATTGTTGTTTCTGTTTAAAAATTCGCATATATTTAAGATATTTTTTTTATTACCGCATTTCACCCGTTGTAGATTTTTTTATTCCCGGCAACCAGTCGGATTTTGTTGTTTGGTATTTTTTTTTCAGTCTTCTTGTTCGCCACACTTTCATCCGTCTACCATCCATCCATCCATCCATCAACCCACACTTCCATCTCCATCTCCATCCACACTTCCATCCCATCACACTATCTTCAACCAACAGTCACCACATCCAACCTCTCCCTCCTTCGCTCATCCTTCATCGACCTCCATCTACGCCCGCCTTTTCACCACTCTTTCTCCATCGATTCACTACTCCATTTACCTATCCATCACACCTCCTCTTTTTCTTCTTTGTCTGCCTCGCTTACAGATCAGAGACGGACAGACACAGAACCATAGAACACTACCACGTTCATCTTCCTAAGCTCTCTCCTGCACTATGCACTCCTTTTCTTTCCCTTCTTCTTCTTCTTCTCCCTTCTCACCTTCCTCTACGCACTCAACCAATGAAGGCGAAGGATCCATGAACTTCTCTGTCGGCAAACAGACCATCGTCAAGAAGGGTCGAGGTTTGAGTCGACCCATTGTCAAGATCCCGTCGCCCATCTCTTCTTTCTTCGACAAAACTGCGACCATTTCTCTTGCGTCGTCGTCGTCGAGCAGATCTTCTTCGGGCTATGCTGACATCGTCAAGAAATCTACGGCCGCGTCTCTTGTGTCGAGCGTTTCTTCTTCTTCTTCTTCTTCTTCTCTCTCCAAGAACATCGGCGCCACCAACAAATCTACGCCCGCGCCCCTTGCTTCCAACAGCTCTTCTTCTTCTTCTCTCTCCAAGAACAACGGCGCCGCCAACAAATCTACGGCCACATCCCCTGCTTCTTCCAACAACTCTTCTTCTTCTTCTTCGTCCTCTTCTTCCTCCAGGCGGCGCAGACAGCGAATCGCTCTTCGCAAGGGGATCGTCGGCCGTTCGGTCGCAGAAGACTGTATTGCGTTCGTCGACTCGGAGCTTCGCCGCCAACATCCCCGACCTACTCGAGACCACTCCAACGAGCCCGATTTCGAAACTTGGGTCGAGTCCGAGGACGCAGCGATTGTCGCCAAGAAAGCGACGCGTCTGTACGCCATCTGCAACAACTTGATCTCACACCTCTCGGTACTCGAGAAAGAGTGCAAGAGGATTCGGGACCCTCTGTACGATCTCGAGCAGTTCATGATGAACTCTACCGAGTGCGAGGAATGGTGAACAAAGATAGCGCCTTGAGCGCACTATTCTTTTGTCCTCTCTCTCTCTCTCTCTCTTTTTCTTTCTCTCTTTCTTCTCTCCCTCATCTCACTCTTATCTATCTCTCTTTTTACAAAAAACTTTGCACCCATGACCATTGACATTTTTTGTTTTACGTTTCTTCAAAAATGAAAATAATACAAAAACAACATTATTTATTTATTTATTATTCTGTTGAGAGATTAATGATGACAAAGCACGTGCTAGCAGGCGTTGAAAGTTGCTGTATAAAATTTATAAATTGTCTTTAGACATGATTTTTGGAAATTGATCCAAACAAACAAAACAAAATTAATTTTGTTGACAAAACAGTTGAGCAGATGGGGAAAAATAATTTAGAGTAAAATTTCATCAAAACTTGTCTGACAAAAGTTGAGCCAATCAAAAAAAAAAAATTAGATTCAGATTTTTATGAAAATTGGAAATCGGAAATTGTCTGACAAATGTGGACTTGATCAAAAAAAAATTGAATTCGAATTTTATGGAAACTTGGAACTTGGAACTTATTTAACAAAGTTTGAATTGATTGGTCAAGAAAAAGTTGAGAGTAAAATGTATCTGATCAAAATTTGCCAAGCAAAGTTGAGATAATAAATCTTGACATGTTTCGTTGAAAAGAAAAGAAAATAAAAGACAACGTTGAACGTTGCCTGGCAAAAAAGCTGTGGAAAAAAAGAGAAAAGGATTTATTTTGCTACTTTGGTCAAGAATAAAAAGTTTGGATAAATCAATATTTTCGGAAAGATGGTTATATAGACGTCTAAGATCCAAGATATGTAGAATTTTATGATACAATATTACCATATTCAGATCCCAGCACTTTTCACTTTACTTTTCATTGATTGATTGTTCTTCCTCTACTTCAAGCTCCTTTGTATCACTACATAATCAGGGTTCGTCATGTACTTTTACACATGGGTTGCCCTCCTCATTGCGCCGATTCTGTGGTATGCATTCATCTGGTCTTTTTCATATCATCACAATGGAAATCGTGTATCACGCAAAGACAACAAAGACAAAGGCATCCTCCACGGCAAAAACATGACTAAAACTATTCACGCTACTGGCATGCGTTATCTAAATCGTTTTCTTAGCTTGGATTCAGCACCTTTGTTAATGAGCCATGATCTTTGGCCAAAATCTAATCGTTGCAAAGAGATTTGCGAAAGTGTAGCCATGCTCGACATCCTTCTCAAACAATTTAAAAAAGAACTCAAGCCATCCAAAGACGAAGAAAGAAATTGGCATCTTTTTGATCCGTCGTGTGCAGGAAATGGATATGCTATTCAAAAAGTATTGGAGACCAAAGGACAAGTTTATAATGGACAGAGTTTGGAAGATTTTTATGGACCAGACTTTAATGAAATGTATGATGCTTGTGTAGCTGCAAGAACCGTAATTCTTGTTGTTGGGGATGGTACAACTCCTCGCACGGGTGCATTGCTGGCATGTACAATCAAACAAAGTAATGTAATTAGCGTTGATCCGATTCTCAAGGAGAAATGGACCCAGTCGTGCGAACCTTTTCAACGACTTGAAGCATCTAAAAGTACTATTGAAGAGTGGATCAAAAATCAAAAAAAGAATCACGTCGGCAGATGGCAATCCGTCGAACAAGTTTTTATTGTCGCAGTTCACTCTCATGCAAAACCAGCGTCATTTTTGTCAGAAGCTATGAATCTTTTCCCCAAAGCCGACGTTCATTTTATCACAATGCCTTGCTGTGTACCTCAGGACCTCTCCGCCCCGCACATACTACTGAGTGACCAGCAGCTCACGCGTGATATCCCATCTCCTCAAAATCGCGTTCTTGTCTATCGCTGCATCCGAAATTAAATATTCAATTATTTATATGCTACTTGTATTTGTCCGTCATGTATAATAATAATAATATTTATGCATACTTAAAACTTTATTTATATATCAATTTCTTTGGTTTAATTTGTACTTGACAAACAAGTTTTGAGACTTTAAGTCAGAAAAATAATTTAAACAAAAATTAATTGGAGACAGTTTGGGCAAAACATAAAGCCATAAAAAAAAAGAGAAGTTTGTTGCAATAAAAATTTAATCAATCTCATAAACAAAGTTGAAAAAATTTGCAAGTATAATTAATGATTTATGTAAAGAAATTATCGACTATTAATTCAACGCAATATACAATCAAAGATTAAATGTCCTTGGCAATTTTCTTTTATCAATACACACTCGTTTAGGATTGAGTAGTTCTTTTGTTATTATTATTACAAAGTCCAAATGTCTGATATGAACCCATAATTTTAGCAATATCATACATACAATTATCACGACTTATGTATTTTGATATGATTGGATAAGTGTGCCGAATAAATTTTTTGAATCGATGTTGACGTTGAATTTTGGTAGCAAATTTGGACCAATTAAAATTATAACTTTTTTCAACAAGTTCGTCTTTGGTTAAATTCTTATCTGAAGTATCTTTTAGATCGTGCGATATTTTTGCAATTCCATGATATTGATAAAATTTCATTACATCTCGAATTTGTTGAGAGTAGATATACATACAAGGTCCTGAATTAGATAATGAGACAAATGCATAAGGAACATATTTATTTGGAAGAGATGCGATATGAGTGTCCCAAATATAAATATGACGATAACCAGACGATGAACCTACAGGTAATTGATACCATTTGTTAACATTAAAATTGTGATAAAATTTTACAGTGTCGAGGATATCATTGTTATTCAATGTGTTTTGATCAAATCCAGAAAAAGATATACAGGTTATGATTTCAATGGATCGACACATTGGTACGTCAATTGATTGTATATTATAACAACTTGACAAAGTAAGATCTCGACATTTCAAAAGAGATGGGAGGTTTGTCCACGCGACTCGATACAGATAAAGATGCTTGAGTGACTGAAAAATGGTAATATGTCGAGAAATGTTATCATCATTACGATCATCATCATCTTTGAATACATCTTCAAATTTCCTTTTATTACGAGGCGAATAATTATATACATGCAACGAAAATGAAATTAGATTAACAGGTAAGCAAATTTTAGGTTCAAATTGAGCATTAATTTTTAAAATGCGCAAACTAGTCCATTTTGAAAAATCACATGTAGCAATTTTACTTTTTGGAGACCATTCACAAACTTGCACGTGAGGCATCACAGGTAAATTATCTATATTAGTAAAAAGTGTAACCAAAGATTTTCGATCAGCAAATGATTGTGGAATGTGAGGAAAATTTGGATTTTGATAGATTGCAAGAGCATGGACATTTTGTGGCAGAGATTCCATAAAATCATGCAATGATGAAATATTATTTATTTGACTGTTTGTAAAATACTCCATTCCAAGTAAATTCAACATACCTGTTGGATTCTGAAGCCATGTATTTAAGCATTCTGTTAGATTATGCATGGGAAATATTTGTGCCCGCAATTCACGAATATGTGCATATTTTTTTTGTAAATCCTTGTCTAAATCATCACTTTCGAAAAAATTTACACTTGTGCGATTTTTTTCCATTTGTTTCATGGCACCAATACTTTTGCCCACAAAATGAAACGATTTTTCGTTTTGAACATTATTATTAGGGTATTGGTTGAAATGATCTTCTATTGTAATTATATGATTATCATCGTTCATCAAACTATCTGCCAATTTGTATGGAGGGACCTTCATAACGTTCTCACAATAAATAAAATGAAGAATGAATATTAATAAATATTGCGTGTAGTATATTAATATTTTCGAAATTTACAAGAAACAAAAAACTACAACGTAATGGTAATGCAAAGGAAAAACGAAACGAAACAAGACCTTTGCTTTATTCAAAAAACAAAAAAACTATTGTGCATCATTCTGTTGGTGTTCATTCATTTTTGGGGTTGGCCATCATGTGCAAAATGCTTTTTGGAATTCCCAAACAAGGATTTGAACATAAAAATTGAAATAATTTATAAATCACATCCTCGTCATTTGACTTTAAAAAAGCTGTCATGACGATTGATTGAATGTCCCCGTCGATATCATCTTTAGGAAACAAGAAAAAATATCGTTTAAACAATTGGAACCTCGATTTATTATTATTATTATTATTATTGTTATCCAATGAGTATTTTGGAAAAGATAATGGAGACGTATTTCCAAGCAACCATTCAAGTTTCGTGTAAATATCTTTAGAACGAACCACGTCATACCATGTAGCAGGCTCTCTTACGTGCATAATTTGATACGATTTGGGCAATATTATAGTTTCAAACCAATCATGTTTTCTTAGCTCAGGTGCTACAAGTTGAATGATGTTTTGAAAAAGGGATAGTGAATCGGCAGGTTTGGGACAGAGCGGTACGTAAAATATTACGCGCAGCAATTGCAGATATTTATCTTCATGAAGAAAATCGCCGGTATCTGATTCGCATATCTCTTCTGACTCTATTTCTTTAGTGAGTATATCGCGTATATTACAACTATCTGGATCATCCTCATCGAGGAGTAATACGTCAGCAATAACATTAACATCGTTATAATCTTCAATCATTTTTATAATAGATTTAGTACACATAAAAATGTTATCCATTCTTTTCATTTCCAAACTGAGACTGATAAACTCTCCATATTGCCACAGTTTATGAATAGGTGATAGACTCATTTTTGCTTCTTTATCAAAATTGCGCTAGAGCAATTTCGCAATTTGATTGAGATACATAACCAGAGAATGTGAACAAATCGATTACATCATTGGCACTTTGAATACGAATGGGTAGTTCAAGTAATTGTGCAGGAGGTTTATTGTATTTGAGTTCAGACATTGTTGTTTGTTTGTTGTGTTATGACAAATGACAAACGCGTATACGTATAGTAAATTCAAATTTGAAAAGGAAAAAAAGATGTGACAAGGAAAAAAAAAATAAAATACAAAAGAATAATAATAATCATAAAAAGAAATAAGAGGAAAATTCTAAAAGGTAATAATAATCATAATCACAAAGACTCAAGCCATTAAAGAGTTAAACGGGATCATGATGGTCATGATAGCCATGATGAATGTTCGTTTTTTTTTCTCTAAACTTGTTCGGTAGCATCGGATACAAAGACCATCCCCATCCCTCTCGTCATTATTGGCTTTATGTTGTTCATTCATCATGGTCTGGAAAATCGGTGCAATTGTACACGGCAATGACCTTAATATCACGTTCCTCACAAGTTTCGCTCAAGTCTCCAATTAAATGGAATTTGTCAATTTTTGTTATTTCAATATCACAATTATTGTCTTGGTGCGTTGCCTTTTTAGGGAGGGTAAAATAAAATTGTTTAAGTGCTTCTTCCAATGCTTTCTGAGTTCCAGCACAACAAACTGTTTTCGCGAGCTCATAAAACTCACCGTCATAATATTGATCCCATTCATCAACAATAATGCGATGTTTAGAATTATCTTCACCCACATTCATAGTAAACCAACGATAGTTTTTGTCTTTATCTTTGTCTTCTTCTTCTTCCTCCTCTTCGCCATCTAAATCAATTTCTTGCATTTCGGCAACTAAATCAACTGTTCCTGTGTATGCAGTCAAATTTAATTTGATTACATCAAATCCGCACGTCGTGTAATTTGGGTATACATAGGTTCCTTCTGGCAAAATTGCATTGACTTGATCAATAAGGGCTCCTAATGAATCTCCATCATATATCTCGTAATTTTTTTCGTTTACAAAGTCAACTACAATTTTAACATGTGAATTTCTCGAACGCTTTTTTGTTGTCTTGCTTACTTCTACATTTAATTTCACCAAGTATTGCGATTGTAATTGTTTGTTTTCAGTCAAAGGGCAAGAAGGATCAATAACATCTGACATTTTTTTATATGGATTTCAAGTTTTTATTCTTTATTGAAGCTTTGTAAACGCAGGAAAATGAAAATGAAATTGTACAACAAAGAGAAAAAATAAAAACAAAAACAAAACGAGATATAAAACAATAAGAGAAATTTTCAATTATGAATACATCATTACGTTTTGAATACGAACAAAAGACAGTTTGAGCAATTGTACAGGCTGTTTATTTTATTCAAGTTTAGACTTGTTTATTACAAAAAAAGGAGAATATAAAAGAAATGAATTGAAAATAATATAAAATATTGGAGCGTTGCGGTTGCGGTTTAAGCGTTAAAAGAGTCGCGTTGAATGTTTCTTTAAAGTGGTTCAGCATCAGGCTCGGGATTCTGTTTATCGTCATTATTATTGACTTTGTCATGTTGGTCGTAGTGGTCTGGAAAATCGGTGCAATTGTACACGGCAATGACTCTAATATCACGTTCCTCGCAAGTTTCGCTCAAATCTCCACTTAAATGGAATTTTTGAATATATGTTCGGGTAATTTCAACATTATTATCACGATGTGATGCCTTTTTAGGGAGAGATTCATAAAACTTTGCGAGTGCTTCTTGGGTTCCAGCGCAACGAATTGTTTTCTCAAATGCATAAAACTCACCGTCATCATATTGATTCCATTCATCAACAATAATGCGATGTTTAGAATCACCTTCGCCCACGACCATAGTAAACCAGCGATAGTTTGTGTCTTCTTCTTCTACATATTCCTCTGCATCTTTACCTGCATCCTCATCCTGGTCTTTTTCATCTTCATCTCCGTCATCTTTGTCTTCGTCAATATCTTTGTCTTCATCACTATCACTGTCTGAATAAGCAGTTTTGAGCATTTTGGCGACTAAATCAACTGTTCCTGTAAAAGCGGTCAAGTTTAGTTTAGCAACTTCGAATCCACATGTTGTAAGATCCGGATCCACATCGGTTCCTTCAGGCAAAATTTCGTTAACAGGATTGATAAGAGCGCCCAATGAATCTCCGTCATATAGTTTATAATTTTTCTCGTTTACAAAGTCAACTACAATTTCAACATGTGAACTCTCGGGCGTTTCTTTGTCGCTTTGCTGACTTCCACGATTAATTGAACCAAGTATTGTGATTGCGGTTGTTGGTTCTGTTCAGACAAAGAGCAAGTAGGTTGAGTAGCATCTAAATTAGACTCCGACATTTTTTTATGGATTGTAAGTTTTTTTTTATTCTTTATTGGAACTTTGTAAACGTAGGAAAATGAAATTGTACAACAAGGCAACAAGGTGAAAAAATAAAATCAAAAAGAGATATAAAACAACTAAAGAAATTTCCAATTTATATTTGAGCACCTTTCAAAAACAGTACATTACAAAAGAAAAGAAGAATATAAAAAGGATCGCATATCGCATTGACCGTTTCTTTCAAAGTGGTTCAGCATCAGGATAGGGATTCTGTTTATCGTCATTATTATTGACTTTGTCATGTTCTGGAAATTCGGTGCATTTGTACACGGTAATGACTTTAATATCACGCTCTTCGCAAGTTTCTCTCAAATCTCCAATTAAATGAAATTTTTGAATATATGTTCGATGAATTTCAACATTATTATCACGATGTTTTGCTATTTTAGGAAGAGAATGATAAAACTTGTTGAGTGCTTCTTCCAATGCTTTTTGGGTTCCAGCGCAACAAATTGTTTTTTCAAACTCATAAAATTCGCCATCATCATACTGATTCCATTCATCAACAATAATGCGATGTTTAAAATTATCTTCGCCCACGACCATAGTAAACCAACGATAGTTTGTATCTTCTTCCTCTTCTTCTTCCTCTTCCTCTTCTTCATACTCATCATCACTATCTAAATAATCTTTGTGCAGTTGGACAACTAAATCAACTGTTCCTGTAAAAGCGGTCAAGTTCAGTTTAGCAACTTCGAATCCACACGTTGTTTGAGCCGGATCCACATAAGTATCTTCAGGCAAGATTTTGTTGACGGGATCAATAATTCCACCTAATGAATAACCATCATATAGCTGATAATTCTTTTCATTTACAAAGTCAACTACAAGTTCAACATGAGAACTTCTGGAACGTTTTTTTGTTACCTTGCTTACTTCCGCAATTAATTGCACCAAGTATTGTGATTGCGGTTGTTTTTTATTTTCAGACAAAGAACAAGGAGGATGGGTATCATTTGAAGTAGGTTTCGACATTTTTTATATGGATTGTAAGTTTTTTATTTTTATTTAAACTTTGGTAAACGCACACGAAATGAAATTGTAAATTGTTTGTAAATCAAAGTGAAAAGAGAAAGAGTTAAAACATTTGGAGAAATTTCTAATTGATAATTACAAAGACTAACACCAAATTGCAATTATTTAATTACTTCTTGCTAAAGACGATCGCGAACGAAACATTGTACTATTTTTAAATAAAATATCAAATCTCAAAAATTGTTTGTCATAAGAACATAATAACATAAGAATTTATTTAGTTAAAATATCATATTTTGATTACATTTTTGTAAACAAGTATATATACAACAACAAGTTACAAGAAATAATGTAAACTTCTAGCAAATGACACAACATGAATGTGTCGCTGGTTTTTGTAGATTATGATTAACATGAGTTGTTGTGGTTGTTGGTGTTGTTGTGGTTGTTGTGGTATTTTTATCTTTACATTCAAAAGATGTACTTTTTTTTGGAAAGTGTGCACATGTATTTTGAATCCAATAAAGTCTAGGACCAGAAATTTTGCTGTCCAAACATCTCACATAAGGATCTTTTAAACATTTTAAGCAAACTGGCTTTTTTTTATATGCAATGGTCATTCTTTTGAGTTTGTAATGACAAGACAATTCACAAAATAATGTTGTTGTTGTTGTGGATGTTTACAATTTACAATTGTTGTGAAATTGTAAGGCATAATAAAATGTTTTGAAATTTCGTTATAAATATTTTTTTAACAAATGATACAGCATGATTGATGTTGTTTGTGAATGATTGATTGTTTGGTCAGTGGTTTTTTATTTGTGGTTGTGGTTGTAGTACTTGTTGCTTTTGAAGCATAACTTTAGCTTTATGTGAACATCATCCATAGAAAACGGGTCTTCCTGTATCGACCTCTCGGAAATGCGTAACTAGTGGCGGAAAGGGAGATATTGCGCATGTATAGCAAGTAGTTTCTTCAGACAGACCCATCTTCTACAAATATGTATTATATATTTTAAATAACTGGCTCAAATGAAATTGTAAATTCTTTGTAAAACAAAGTGCAAAAAAACAGAGATGAAAACATTTAGAGAAATTAAAGCAACAGAGATCAAAACATTTACAGAAATTTTCAATTGATAATTACAAAGACTAACGCCAAATTGCAGTTGTTCAATTACATCTTGCTAAAGACGAGCGAGCGCGAAGGAATCATTGTACTATTTTCAAATAAAAGATCCAAATCTCACAGATTGTTTTCCATAAGAACATAAGGATTTATTTAGTTAAAATATCATATTTTGATTGCATTTTTGTAAACAAGTGTACAACAACAAGTTATAAAAAAAAATAATAATAATGTAAAGCTCTAGCAAATGACACAACATGAATGTGTCGCTGGTTTTTGTAGATTCTGATTAAAATGAGTTTTTGTGGTTGTTGTGGTATTTTTACATTCAAAAGGTGTGCTATTATTTTTTTGAAAGTGTGTACATGTATATGGAGTCCAATAAAGTCCAAAACCATAAACTTTGCTGTCAAAATATTGAAAAAAAGGATCTTTCAAACATTCTAAACAAATTGGCTTGCTTTTTTTGATGATGGTCATTCTTTCAAGTTTGTTAATGATTAATGACAACTCACAAAATAATTTTGTTGTTATTTATAATTTATAATGTGAAATGGTAAGGCATTATAAAATGTTTTGAAATTTCGTCATATGTGTTTTTCACAAATGGCACACAAAAACAGTTTTTTATGGATGTTGTTCACATAAAGCTAACGTTGTGCCTCAAAAGCAACAAGTAACAAGTACTAAGGCCCTAAATAAAAACATTGACCAAACAAGATCATCAATTATGCTGTTTAACTAGTAGTGGAAAACGACATTTCGCATATGTGTAGTAAATAGTTTCTTCAAACATACCCATTTTCTTTGAATGATTTTTTTTTGTGTATTAAATTGTGATTTTCTAATTTTAACAATATAGCAATATCAAAAAAAAAAATTTCCTACTCAAAATTATCAACCCACTCAGTACAGTTGTAAGCAGGAACAACTTCAATTTCACGTTCATCCTTTTCCGGCGTCTTGCTTAAATCTCCAATAATGTGAAACTTTTGAATTTTGCGTCGATTAATTTCTGTAATATTATCGTGGTGCATAATATTGACAGGGAGTGAAAAGTATAATTGTAGAAGTGCACGTTCCAGAGATTTTTGTGTCCCCGTGCATCGGATGGTTTGTTTAGATCCATAAATATCGCCATCTTGAAAATCATCCCATTTATCTACGATTATGCCATATTGATGGTTACAGTCTGAAAACGACATATTAAATAAATAGTTTCGGTTATTATCTTTTCCAAAATTCTTGTCAAGCATTTCAGCAATTATATCAATCTTGATATTATGTTCGCAATAGGGTATATTTACTTCTTTAACATTCAATGCAGAATCTGGACAAATAGACGTTCCCCCTGGAAGAATTTTATTCATGGGCTCTCTAAGCTTTTCAAACAAATCATATTGATAAATTTCGTAATTTGATTCTGTACAAAAATCAACAATTATATTTTTTGTTTCTTGTTGTCTTTCTTGTCCTTGAACTTCAACCGTGAATTTTGCTAAACATTGAGATTTATTTGAGGATGGAGCTATAGAATCATTTTTAGAAGGTTTAAAAGACTGCGTTGCTATTTCGAGCGGAGAAGACATGTAGTTAATTTGGATGGAGTTAACGAATGAATACGTAATTTACACTGTATAAAAAGTGACTGTTGAAGTGTTGAAGTGATATGATATGTAAACTAAAAACAAACTAACCATCAAATGACAGTTGGAAGAAAATTCTGGAAAATTATATCACGTCTAAATATTGATGTGATCAATATTATCTTGTTGTTCCTGTTGTTCGATATTTTCTTGTTGTTCCCGATGCTCGCGTTGAAGTGCTTCTCGCATCAATTCTTGAAATGGGCGCGGTTTTTTGTGTACGTCTTCATCAAGCTCGAGCGCTCCAATAGTTGGTCGAAGCAAACCAAGACATGCATCAGGCTCTAATGAAATGGCAGCCTCCACATCTCCTTGGTTTAACAAAAGATTTTCGAATGCTGCACATTCGGCCCGTTTGATACGACCTGGGATGCTACGCATCCATAAAGCATAATCTCGAGTTTGGTGAGGTTTTTTTAGTGCGTTGGAAGCATCACGGTACCATCTAGATCTCTTCAATTGAAGAAATGTGCGAATTGTAATAACCTTTTGTTTAAGTCGTTGAAAGATGTCATCAATTTCAATTGGTATTGGAACTCTAAACAAATTGTTTACACAATCCATCAACGCACGGCGCCGAAATCGAGCCGCCACTTCGTAGCGACGAGCTTCTTCTATTTCTGTCTGCATTTTATTCCAAATAGTCCAATTACAAAGTTGATCAAAATTTATCAATATATGACAGCTTAACATGTAAAGAATTGATTCAGACTTGCTCCATTCTTCGTCTGTTATACCCCAACTACTTTTTTCTTCGACAATGGATTTTTCGATACGACGACCAAGAGTTAAAAAAAGATACTCGCCCGCAAAAAGATATAAAATCATGTCCTCGTCCTTGTCGTCGTAAAATTGAAGCAAAACGCGACAATTGTCGACATCCAACATTCCAATTGCATGGAACAAAGCAATTTTACCATCAAAAGGCGTAGAGAGTAGTGTATTTCTTTCTTTTGCAGGGGTATCTCGCAGCCATTCACGCATACCTTGGGCTTTAGTTGGTTTCTGTAGAATGAAATTGCGTAGACGCTCCATTTTAACAGTAAAGAATTTATAGGTTGATGTCAATATTATGTGTTACGTTGGTTGAAATGAATAAATTGTTGATGAAAATGATTATTACACACAGTGGAAGAATATTTTTATGTTTCATCAAATTGTGCAATTGCAAATAAAATTCCAAGACGTCTATATTTCACCCCGTTCAAATTATGCGAAAATATCGTCTTTACGTCTTTGCTGGAATATATTCACCTTCTGTTGCGGATGGAAAACCCCCTCCCATGACCTGACCGCCACACTTCGAACGAGTCAACAAACTAACAAACAGTCACAAACTAAACAGGAACATCCCACTTCAAATCAAAATTCAAAAAAAAGGTCAAAATAGACCACCCTTCAACAACCACTACCACTACTACTACTAAAACAAAAATGTCTTTCAACATCTTCTCCGCTTCCTCTTCCACCTCCAACAACAACAACATGACCAACAAGACCCCGGCGTGGGGGCCCGCTGGCAACTTTGCCTCGCTGTTGGCAAAGAAGCCTTCCTCTGCTTCGACCAAGGCGTCTTCTTCGACCAAGGCGTCTTCTTCGATCAAGGCGCCTCCTGCGCCGTCTACTACTGACGGAGGGGAGGCTTGGCCCACGCTTTCCTCGACCACTACGAAGGCTTCTTCCGTCACGAACGCTGCAGCGACAGTGACGAGCGCGAGTGTGACCCCCTCGGCACACCAGCTTCCTTGGCAGAAGAAGACGCCCGTCATCTCTTCTGACGACTCCTCCTCCGATGAGAAAAGTCAAATCTTCTTCAAGTCCGGTCTTGACAAGGATCTCGTCAATGCGGTGGCCATCCTTGATGAGGCTGTGCTTGCTGCTCACGAGGAGTACAAGGGTGAAAACAGAAACCTGTGTCACGAGATTCGAACTACCCTGTCTCCTGAAGAGCGAGCTAAGGCCTACCAGTATCTGGGACCTATGGCTAACCAGGTGACGATCTCTGACGAGCTGGCGTCTGCCTGCCTGAAGTATCTTCACAAGAAAGAGCATTCGGAGACGTGCGCACTGTCTTCTGTTGTCGTCCCCAGTGACGCGACTTCTCGCGAGGCTCTCGTGCACAAGGTCTCTCTTGGTCTCGTTCGCGAATCCGATCCATTCTTGATGAATGCAAACGGCGAAGGCGCGAAGCAGCAGCAAGAGGAGACTCTCCGTCGTCGCCCTCAGGTGTTTACGAACACCCGGCTTCACACTGAGGTGTCTCTCTACGGCGGAGACAGTTCTTCTTCGGTCATGAGCGACTCTACTTCTGTCGTCGACGATTCTGCTGTCGTTGGCGACTGTCCCGCTCCTGTGTACGACTACGTCTCCTTCCGTTTTCTCGTCTTCAACTCCATGTGGAACGGGGGTAACTTCACGACGGACAATGAGCTGTGGGATCTCTTTTCCCTCTGGTACCCCAAGTTCCTGGAGACCGAACCCATCATGTGCGAGGTGGACGAGGAGAACAATCTTCCTGCGGGGTCATACCTCAAGGGTCATGCTTCTTGCCTTTTCAAGCACAAGAAGGCACTCGACCAGAAGGCGGCCAAGAAGCTCAAGAAGAAAGGTTCTTCCGCCGCCAACTCCCCCTCTGAGATTCTCGCGGCTCCTGTCGCCGCGTCCCCCGCTGTCGGCACGACCTTCTCGTCGAATGGCGAGCCCGTCACCGAAATGCAGACCAGCACGACATCTTCGAGCGATATGGACGTCATTCTCGCAGAACAGGAGATGCCTGAGCAGGTCATGTCCGAGACGATGGACGTTGGAGTCGATTCGACAAATGTCGATTTCGACGAGGGTTCCGAGCCTACATTCCAACATCTCTATGAGCAGCACGAGGAGACCACTTCCTCGATCGAGAACGACGACGGCAACAACGAAGACGGCAACAACAACAACTATTCGCCCAAGAAGAAGAAAATGAGCTCGAATCTGACGGCCACGTCCATGAAACTCGATCTCCCTTACCACGAGTACGCCGAGGAGATCCGCGAGTCGATTCGTTCGGAAGATATTACTCTTCTGAACCTTTCGACTGGATCCGGAAAGTCGGTGGAGGGGCCGGTGGCGTTGATCGAGGATGCCGTTGCGCGAGGAGAGAAACCGCGCGTGTACGTCACTGTCCCTACGGCAATGGCTGCCGAGGGACTGTATGAGTTCCAGGGTCGACTGCGCCCCAATCTCAAGGTGGGCTATGCTGCTCGCAAGGTGTACAACTTTGACAGCTCCACGAACTTGATCTATTGCACCACGGGCTATCTCTGCAAGGTTCTCATCGGAATCCTGTCGAGCTGCAAGAGCTCCATCACGAGCGTCGAGGAGCGATCTGCTCTGGATCACTGTCCTGAGCAGCGTGCTCTGCAGGAACTTGCGTCGGGGCTGATGCCTGACGAGATCCACGTCGACACACCCGAGTCGTACAAGCTCCTCTGCATTCTGAGCTACATTCTCGAACTTCCTGGCTACGATCGATCCCAGGGGCCGCGCATCATGCTGGCTTCTGCGACTTCTTCTGGCGTGGATGTGCTCACCTTCTTCAAAAACATCCACGTCATCGAGAAGACCAAGCTCACCCATCCAGTCACCATTCAGTACCTTCCGTATTCAGTCGGTCCCCTGGAGGATGAGCGCTGCCGAATTAAGCCGGCCGTGGAGGCTTGTATCGAACTTCACAATGAGCTCGGAGACAAGCCTGGCGACATCATCTGCTTCTGCTCTGGCTCGGCTACGATCGAGAAACTGGTCGACGATCTCGCGTCGGAGCCCTATCTTCAGGGTTGTGTGGTTCTGCGCTGCTACGGAGCGGTTCCTCCTGCCGAGATGGATCTGGTCAAGCGATCTGTCCCTCTCAGCGCCGTCGATGCTGCGGAATGGGAAGACACTCACGGCCTCACCAACCAGGACATGGCGGAGCTTGGACTGGATGTTCTGATTCGACAGATGCGAAACAGTCGTCGCAAGATCGTCGTCGCGTCCAACATCGCCGAGTCGTCTGTTACCATTGACGGACTCAACATCGTGGTCGATCTTCTTCAGGAAAAGTGTGTCGAGATGGGTCTGACCAGTGACATGGAGTCTCTTCAGTCTCGACCGGTCTCACAGGCCTCGGCGACTCAGCGCGCCGGACGAGTCGGTCGAACGGCTCCTGGTCGCGTGCTTCGTCTGTGCACGCCCGAGGAGTTCGGCGCTCTCCGCAAGTTCCAGGACAATTCGTTCAACAAGCTCGATATGTCGGGAACGATTCTCGAGTTTTTGGATGCCAATCTGGATCCCATGGTGATTCTCAAACCTCGCTCTCTGAAGAACTACTATGGCGCTCTTCTCAACCTCGTCAACATGGGACTGATCAAACTGGTCAACAAGCCCTCTGTCGCCGAAATCAACAAGGGTATGCGGATGATTATGAACAGCGATACTGTGGAGAAGGAGTTTGAGGAAATTCTTCGAGTCACGCTGGCTTCATACTGCGCCGCCAATGCCCCAGACATGTTTGTCTCGGCAAAGAGCGGAGCTTCCTTCTCCTACCCTCCATGTGCCAGCTTTGCGCTGTTTGAGACTCAGAAGGAAACTCTCTTCGCTCTCACCGTTCGTCAGAAGGAGATCTTCAACAGACTTCTGAAAACCTGCCCTCATGTGCCCGACGACATGGATTCCCCTGCGTACCGACAGCTCATGTACATTCTGTTCGTGAAGACGAGATCTGTGTTCCTTCCGCGCATCGACTACGGAATGGATGACGACGAGTCTACGGACGATGATGACGACGATGAGTACAAGGACCTCAGTGTGCAGGAGAAGGCGAAAGCCAAAGAGCAACGCGTCCAGAAGTTTATGGATCTCTTCAAGCCTACCAACATCACTCTCTGTGAAATGGCTCGTGTTCTTCCTCATCTTACTACGTCTCTTCGCGACGGAGTCATCATCTATCGCATCTGGAATGAGACCAAGTCTGTTTACAGCCTGATCTATATGGCAGCTCTCTTGGCCATGCTCCAGGATGACAGCGGATACATGTTTGTTCCGCGCAAGACTTCCAGTCAGTCCCCTGCCCAGTACAAGAAGTTCGTCATTGACTGGCACGCCAAAAAGCACGGACGCTTCCAGGGCATCTGCGATCTTTCGACATACCTCAACGTCATCAGCCAGATGTACTCCGACTGTGCTCCTACCTACAAGAAGAACTACTTCAAGGCCTGGTCCAATCGCAACAGCATGAACAACAAGACCTTGACGGAAGCTCGTCTGCGTTTCCGCCAAATTTTGGTGTCACTGGATTCTATCCCTTTCTTTGCTAAGGAGCGCGGGAAGATTAAGTTTGGCGACATGGATCATGCCAGCCGAGTCATTGCTGATTCCAAGAGCATGCACGCGTGGCTGGCAAACATCAAGCCTCTACTTTGCATTCATTGGGATTGCAACGTTTTCCAAGGGACTCAGGAACCCCGAGGCGTTGCATACGTCAACCGACCTGAGCGCAAGAGTCAGTACTTTTCCGGCGATTCTGCCATGTCGGAAAAGGTGGTCTATCAAATCAACAACCATTTGAGTTTTTATCAGCCAAACAAGGACCGCGATGAAAATGACCACAAGGCTATCTGCTACACCAAGTCCCACAAGAAAACAGCACAGGGTCGCGATATCTTTTTCATGAACTTTGTGTTTTGGCCAACCAACAAACAAAAGTCTTCTTCTTCTTCCTCTTCCTCTGGCGGCAAGCCCCAGTCGTCTGCTTTCACTCCTGCTAAGAAAAGCGCTCCTCCCGCCCCAAAGAAGTCTATCATGAGCAAACCAACCCTTTCTCGCGGCAACTTTGCGGTTTTGGCGGATAACGGTGATGCCTATAGCGAGATGTTCGAGTAAAAGCTCAACATCTCCCAAAGTCTCTTTCGCATTCTGTGCTTGTTTTGCATTTCGTTGCAATGTAATTGATACATATATACAAAAAAAAATTAATTATAAGTTTTTTAAAAAAAAAACCTTGATTCGTTCGATTGGTCTATTTTTGCTATTAACGTATTATATAATTATAATATATCTATCTATCAGTTTTAATAAAATAAAAAAACATACAAGTAATTTATTTTTTTTTTACACTCTATATATCAAAACAACCTTGGGAATAATAATAGCAATTTAAGATTTTGTATATAAACAAAAAAAAACAGGATGTCTCCACCCCATGACGACGATTCCCCTGTGCGTAAAACACGTAATAGAACAGATATCACACGAGAACGAAAACAAAAAGATAGATATAGTAAAAACGAAGGAAATGATATTGATGATGATGACCGTTATTATGTGAGTAAAAGTAATAAAAGTCGAAAAAATAAATATAGTGATAATGAATATAACAACGAAAAAGATCGCCGAAAACACTATCGTTATTACTACGATAGTAGATCTCGGTCGCGTTCACATTCACCTTCCTATAGAGAGGATCTAGATCGTCGACGTGACCGAAAAAAAAATGATGTTAAAAAAAATGATGGGTCTTTTATATTTTGGCTTTTTATAGCAATTTTATTTAGTGGTGTTGCTGCTTGTTTGTGGTATTTATGGTTATGTGATCAAAAAAATAAAACGTGCAAACCATCACCACCACATTCGCATCTCCCAATTCATCCTCCAAAATGTGAAGACAAAGATGATAAGAAATGTGAGGATGAATTAAATTTAGGTGATCATATAAACCATTTTGCCGTTGTTACACCATCTACTTGGACCGGTACAATATTGTATCCAAGCATAAAAGATCGTGTGTTAATTGCAAGACCATTGTCTTCTTTTATCGATCCTCACAGACGACTCCCTAATGGATGTACTCTTCAAAGTGCCACTGTATCTTTCACAATTAATAGTATAGGAAAAGTCATTGACGGTAATTTATCTGACGCAGAAAGCGGTCAATTTTTTGCAATCAAATTACACAACAAAGATGACGATGATGATAATAGCGACACAAATACATTTGGTCGTTTAGACGTTAATAACCAAACATTGTCCACAACGTTTGTATCAACACACGGTGTGGCGTTTACAGTAAATTGGTTGTGGAATTCCAATTTCAATACTCTAGTTTCCATTTCCAATTCAACCGACTTTCCTGTATCTGGACAGCTTCGGTCTTCCTCCCCACAAGAACCATTAATCAAATGTATAAAAACTAACCATAAAAAACAACAATTGATGCCATCCGTATCTAAAAGATATGGTGGAAAAATTTATGTTACTATAAATAAACGCTTGGTACAATTAAGATTGGATGTTAAATTTGTTCATAAAAATACACCTAGATGTGAATCAGTGATAGCTGTGAAAAGTGCTAAAATAGATGGGCTTGGAAACAGTTGGTTATTAGCAAAAGAGTACTGTGCATCCAATATTTATTCTTCTACTCATAGAACTATAAATATTCCATTTTCTAGACATGCTATTGTAGACGATGAAGACTACGATGGGGACACCAATAACGATGGGAATTTCCGTCGATGCAATAAACTTGAGCAAGCATTTACGTTAACATTGGCATATGATCAAAAGCGCGATATTTTTTATACATTAATGAATGCTCCATGTATGGGAAGTTTATCTCTCATTCCAAAGAGTAAATGCTATAAAAAGAATACACATGCTTTCAACAATACTAAACATGACGACGATGACAACGACAATAATGATGATGACGATGATGATGACGATGACGATGACGAAAATATACCCAGCTTAGAAAGTCTAGATAAATTCTCTGGTTGGAATAATCTTCCTTCAGGTAAATGGATAAGCAAATTTATTAAAAATGGTCAAACCATGTTATTTGAAATGAATGTTGCTGGCAATGATCAAATTTCTCAAGTACAATTTATGGATTATGAATTACAATCACATTCTATATCTGAATTGCCAATATCATCTACATCTACAACAATATTTCATAATCCCGAACTAAAACTTGCTAAGAAACGCATTGTCATTCGGTTGCAAAAATGTGTAAATAATAATAATCAGCGTTCTACTCGCAAATCATCCTGTGCAACAGTTACCCCTTCTGACCATATCATGTTGACATTTGAATGGACATCGTCAGATCCTTTTGAAATAAAATTGAAATCCATAACGGGAACATCTATTCAAAAGTCAGATGTCATTACATCAAGTTTACTTGTATTTGATAGATATGTTGATTTGTAATTTTTGTTTAAAATCATAATAATAATAGTATATATTTCAATTTCTTTATTTCAAATTACATAATTCATATAACTAATTAACAAATTAATGACAAAAAGAGATTGACGATTAAAGAGAAAAAGAATACCGTTGTTCATATTTTAAATTCCCAAAAAATATGGATGTGCCATTGCTTCTTTTGCACTTATTCGATTACAAGGATTCGGACATAACATCCGTTTAAGTAAATCTATAGCAACCACAGATTTTGATATTTTACTCCATTCACTGTCTCTACTTTCGATGTTCCACTGAGGGGCAAGTTTAGGATAATATGGTAAGTTTGTAACGCCCGGCCATTGATTTTCATTGATTGTTCCACATAATTTAAAAATCTTAAAAAGTAAATCAATTTCACTGTCTGCCGAAAATAAAAATTGTCCCGTCATTAGTTCAGCAAAAACGCAACCAAGAGACCATATGTCAATAGCATCTGTATATATATCTAAACCCATAAGAATTTCTGGTGCACGATAATAAAGAGTGACCACTTCAATTGTCATTCTTCTGTGTTCCTTTTTTGTATGACGTACAAGTCCAAAATCTGTCAAAATTAGCTTTGGGCATTCATTTTTCTCTATACTTTTTGTCTCGACCAAAATATTTTGAGGTTTTATATCTCTGTGAATACAACCATTTTCATGTAAATAGTTTACGGCAGATAATAACTGAAACATCATATTTTTTATAAAATCATTGCAGACCGGTTTTCGACCCACATTGATTTTATTGACGATTGATTGAGTAGACAATGAGGATGATGACGAGGAAGAAGAAGAAGAACTTGACGATGACGACGATAATGATGATGATATCATAGCCAGTATATCATCTTGGCTCATGTGATAATGTTTTGGAAACTTAATATAATGATTTAAATCACAAGTATATAAGGGAAACACTAAATTTAATTTCGCGTCTCCGTTATAGTCTATTCGCCACATATCTAATAATTTAATAATGTTTGGGTGATTCAACGATTTCAAAATGGATATTTCTCTTAATGTAGAACAAGATACACCCTCCCCTTCCCAATTACCATCACATTTTATTTTTTTTAATGCAATCATTTCTCCTGTTACGGTGTCTAAAGATTTAAATACATTTCCATATGTTCCTTCGCCAATTTTCAAATTAAGCTTATATCTGTCTTGTTTTGAAATTTTTTTTGGGCTGTTATTTTCGGATCCTTTTATTATTGTTGTTGTTGTTGATGACGATGATGATGATGATAATAATAATTCCATTTTTTGTGATTATTTTGTTTTTTGTTTTTTTGCATATGTATTGCTAAATTATTTAAAAAAAAACATCAAGTTCCCACTCATCATGAAGAAAGAAAATCATAAATTTGAAGAAATAATTGAATCTTTATATAATGAACATCCATCTCTTTGTAATACACATAAAGACATCAAAAAAAAAGAAGTCACGTATCTGAAATCATTGCTCGATGAGATTACAGAACTTCAATGGAAACAATCATTATTAACATATCATCATGATTTTTTCAAAGTTTCAGTAAAATGGATTTTAAATGATGATAAATGTTCCGTATTCAAAATAATTCCCATTATTAAGACTGGAAATAAATACTTATGTAGAATTTCTGTATTAAAGTCTTTGTTTAAGGATACTGTTATAGAATTCAAGGATAATAATTACTTTCCATCTAGCTTACAAAAATGGAAAATACATAATCTTGGAAATTGTGTCTATCCTTGTTTGGATATTGTTTTTGTTTTTACATTGATAATTAATTGGGCAAGTGGATACAAATATATAAAAGAAAATGTTGATGATGCTATCGTATCAATTCCAGATAATTATTATAAGTGTAATAGCGATACTTCTACTACTAATACTGCTATTACTAGTAGTAATGTTGTAACAAATACTTCTAGTGAAAGTGAAAGCGATCACAACCAAAAATGTATGAAATTTAAAACAGAAATGGATTATAATGATGTTGATAAACAAAAAGAATTACTATCTAAATTGCCAAAAATATATGAATCGGTGGCCAGGACAGAGGTTCATAATTTGAATAAATGGAAATCTTTTATGTGCAATTTAAAACTAGTAAATGAAAAAATACCAGCCATAGATTCAAATTATATGCAATTCAATTTAGATTTAAGTTGGAAAATGCGATCTGTTTTGATAGATTGGCTCTATGCAGTTGTGTTTAAATGGAAATATAGACCACGAACACTTCCATTAGCTGTTTGGATTATTGATAAGTTTTTATCTGTTAAATCATCATCAACTTTAAAAAGGTCAAGACTACAACTAGTTGGATGTGTGGCTCTTTCGATCGCATCTCGTTATGAAGAAATATCATCATATGAAGTTAGCGACTACATAAAAATATCTGATAATTCTTTTACTAGAGGTCAATTTCTTGAGATGGAAACACAAATACTTGATAGTATAGATTATCAAATAACAAATATATTAACATACGATATTGTAAATGTATTTTATCAAGCCACTGTAACAAGTGAGCCTACACAAACAAATAAAGAAATAGATATGGGGGCACCCGTGCGATTTGCCATGAGTTATTGCGAAAATATTATTTTACAAGAACAAGAAAGTTTAGAGTATAATTGTTTCGAGCTAGGATATGCTATTGCATGTATTGTCGCAAGTTCAATGCCAAGTAATTTATCATTAGACAAGGTTCAAACATTTGCCAAGGCATGTGGTATTAAAAAAAATAATTTAGCTATAGATTTTATAATGCAACATGTACAATCATCAACTAAACCAAAATTATTTGAAATATGGACAAGATTCAGACCTCGTATTCAAAATGTAAAATGGTCAAGACCGATTTATCACGATGAATCTGACGAAGAGTCAGAATTTGACGAGTCTGAGTGGGAACATTGTTTCTCTTCCTCCTCCTCTTCTTCTTCCTCTTCTTCTTCTTCCTCCTCCTCTTGTTTATTGTCTTCGTGATCAATTATCAGTTCATCTTCATCCACATCCTCATTACATTCATCGATTGCAATATATTCACTTTTATCTTCATGTTTGCTATCCGCATCTGTATTAAGTTCATCATCCTCATCCTCATCCCAACCAAGTTTATATACCTGTGATATAGCTCTTAAACGAGATTGAACGCTAGGTATTTCTTCTACTTCTTCGGACGTCGTTGCTGAAATTGTTGTTTGATAGATTGCGTCTGATAATTCATGAATAATAATTTTACCAATTTCATTCATTCTTCGACTAATGGTTTTTTTATTATCGGAATAGGCCGAAGATGAAGCAATAGAAACGCGCAGCGCAAGCAAAGCGAGTCTATCCTGGCCAATATAGGATGAGTGGCCATAAATACGACGCAGAGGATAATCGATTAAATGTATCAAATATTTATAGTCAAATCCGTGGGCATATGCATCGTCAACATATGACGCAATCAAATCAAGAAAAGAGTCGTACTCAGACTGGGTACATACAATGGAATCAATATCATTCCTCGCTTGGTTTTCATCATCGTCCTCATCATCGTCCTCATCCGACTCTTCTTCTTCTTCTTCCTCCTCATCAGATTCCTCGTCTTCGATGTCATCTTCTTCTAAATCAGATACTTCTTCTTCTTCTTCTTCCAAATTCTCGTCATCCTCACAATCATAACAGCACTCATCAGCAGTGTCGTTTTTATCCTGGTCATCATCATCATCATTCTCTGAGGAAGATGGAGGAGGAGTTGATAGTTGTGCCCCTATGCACCACTCCACAATTGTTTTGATAACCCCAACGAATATCATTAGCGCAATGGAATGTATAATCATTTTAAGAATATATGCCTCGGTATTTTCGTAATGATAACCCACAAGAGACGTTGTTGATGTCATTGAAAATAAATAATTGGGGGAAAAAAGATTATTGTTGCAAGTGAGTCAGATGAAAAGTGATTATCAAAAATTTCATAAAAGTAGTGCTCTTGTACTATTGTCATATGTTGTATAAAGTTAATTTTAATTATTTTATTTTAAAATTCAAAAATTATCACAAATTTTAACCTTGTTTCTTTTTTTTTTTGTTAAAATAATTTGATTAGCTATTACGATATGGGTGTGTCAATGCTTGCTTAGCAGTAAATCTTTTACTTGGGTCTATATGTAGTAAATTTTTTTTTAAATAAATGACATGCTGCCTGCCTACACATAAAATCTTTTTATATTTTTATATTTTTTTCTTTTTGACAAAGCTCTGAAATGATATCATTTTTTCTCTCTTTTTTTCCTTGTCAAAATTAAATACTGTCCGTGCAGTCGCCTTATGGGTTGTATGGTACACATTGGCCTGTGTAATGAAGTTCGCGGTTCAATTTATATCAGCTCTTGGGCGTCACCAGACTCAGTCGTTCCCATATGCACAGGTTGGCAAACTCGGCGTCATGCGGAGATCATCCTCGAGGAAGTTGTACAGCTGATGAAACACCGGGTCCTCGATCTGACGCGCGCCTGATCATATCTGGCGTCAGCTCCGGTGCATCTCCATGCGGCGACGACGTTAAAGACGGAAAACAAACGAACGCAGCGCCACCAATCCAGTGAACTGCTCTCGTACGAAACGTTCTTCGTCCAGACCATGGATCGTGAAGTTGGTGACACGTGGCATATGCAACCGCGACGGATCCGATGGGAGCGGGCAACGCCAAAGTCGGAGGTTGGTGAGCGACGGCAGTCGTTCGTTGAGGAAAGTGACTGCGTCGTCAGACGACAAATCAATACGTTCCAAATATAGCGTTTGGATGCGCGATAAATCGAGACTGGAACACATGGCCATCGTGATCGTCTCGCCGAATACCGCGTTGATGGTCAAGTCCGTACATGCCGGCGGCAAGAAACGCGCCAGCACCGGAAACGCATCGGTTTCGATACAATATGTATGCAACTTGGTAAGCGTCGGGAAGTGACGAAGACATTCTGTGTTTTTGCGGTTCAAATCGGTGCTTTGTAGGTTGATGTCTTGCAGGTTGCGTAGTGCATGGGGCGGTGAACATAGCTCGCGAAATTCGTCATCTGACCAGCTGCCATTGAACATGTCGAGACAACGCAGTGATGCCAACTGCTTGATTTCGTGCACATGACTGATTGTGATATGGACGTCGCCATGGATTTCAAATGATGTCAGGTTCGGCAAACGAGAGAGTTGACGGAAGGGATCGGGTGGAAGGTAGAAGGTGTCGACAACTTCCGGATCACAGTTTAATGTAAGTGACTGCAACGATGTCGCTGTACTCACTTCTTCCAGCAGCACCCGATCGAGGCATCCGGAAACGTTGAGTGTCAGGTTCGTGATTGATGATGGTAGTTGAAACGAAACATGGGAACGTCGATTCCACGGTAGCGAGCACCCACCAATCGCCACGTCCATCGACGTCACGTTCGTTGCGTGAGCGAGATGACTGATCATGTCGACACAACAGTCGCCCACAGACTCGACTTCCGTGACGTGATGCAGCAGACGTGAATCCGCCAACGTCTCCAGCTGCGTCGGATCATAAATCGTCACCTTGTCCTTGCGCCTAAATGCCTTGACTGCCCACCGGTCCCACGGTGTGCAGCAGCGCGCCGCCTGGACCAACTCCGTCAGTGTTAGAAAGGCAAAGACGCACTGCATCACGTCCTGGCAGGCACGCGATGCCGGTGACGGACGCCAAGAAGCAGCGTCCATGCTGATGTGTTAAATTGTCTTTCGGTGAATGATGACGCGTTTGGTAAGGTTGGTGCGCAGACTATTCTAAAAAAAGAAGACAAAATTCACACTCGAGTTTTTTTTTTTTGAAATTTCGGTTTTTTTTCAAATTTTCTTTCGCTTGATTGTCAACAAACAAACAAACACACACGCTACACGATTTGTTTTATTCCAACAATTAAAAACGCATGCATTGATGAATTGATGATGATGAACAGAAAAAATTAACCCTAACCCACTTGATATTCTTTCTGGTGGTTATTTCACGCCAGAGGGAGAGTTATATGGTATTTATTGTGGTACGTTCATGAATGAAAACGATTTGTACTATAACAACAATCTTATGCTTTTACATGGACTTTGTGTGATATAAAAGCATGCTCTCATGATTTGTATAATCGACTTTTAAAAAATTGATTGATGATTATTTGTTTATTTATTGTTATTGTTCAAAAGTAAAATTTTTATAAACTCTTAAAATTTATTTGTCAACTATTTATTTTGTTATAATTTTTTTTAAAACAGATGTGACATTGAGGACAAATCATTCAATCACACACATAAACGATTTATTTATTCTTGTTTAATTATTTACAAAACAACAACAATATTATCATAACAATGTCTTCTTCTTCTTCTTCTTCGTCATCAGATCTTACTACGATTAACGATTCAATGTCAGTTCAATACAAGGATTTGCAAACGAAACAGGAATGTCCTTCGACATATAAAAAGAGGTTTGACGCCGAGTTCCATAATTGGAGATTAAAAGAAAATAAAAAATACAATATTCATGTTTTTCAACAATACAGATTTTTGACGGCTGAAATATCATCCCGACGATTCAACAAAATTTACTTGATGATTGATGTTGGAAGTCATACAGGATGGCCATTTAATGCTCCAGTTATTACAATTTCCGATGATTATAGCATTAATAGCGATATGGCCGAATTTATTTCTTCGCAAAATATATTAAATTTGTATACAAAGCCGAAAGGAGAGGGTATTGAATGGAATTCCACAACATTTATTACAAAAATGCTTCAAGAAATTGAATCATATTTGGACGAAGTGTATCACAACCGATGTAAGTGCTCTCAAATGAGACGGGAATTAACAGCCTTAAAACCAAGAGACCCTTTAGACATAGATCTTGTCAATTTTGCCAAAAAGCAAACCGACTTGATTAAACATTCCTATATTAAGAAAGAACCGTTGTAACTTTCTTCGTTCAACAGTTTTTTAAATGGAAGAATCAAATCCGGAGTATTCATTTGGATAGTTAAACCAATTGTATCCGACAAATCCTCCATAATGCTCGTCAAATATTCTTGGATTTGCTGAGTTTTACTTGGTTGATTTGATTGAATCAATGCATCAGTATCAACGTCATTAGTATTAGTATTACTATTATCTTCTTGTTGTTGTAACTTTTTCCAATCTTTATAAATTGTATCTGACCATGTTGATTCAATGATATTCAATAAATTATATATCCATCTTATAAATGCACGTTGAAATGAATCATCTTTGACGTATCTTTGTAATAATATATTATATGTTTTTTCTGCATCAGCAACCATTTCTTTTGATTTTTCTTGCAACACAATGATTTCTTGTTTTTTATCAGTAATTTCTTTTTCAATCTCGGGTGTATTGGTTCGCATATCTTTTACAAATTGAGATAATATTGAGTATTGTGTATCTCTCCACGAAATAATATCAGATGTCTTGTTGTTATTATTCATGATATCGTTTAGCTTTTTCTGAAGTGATTCAAATTTACGTTCGTAGTCATCTTGCACCTCTCGAATTGCTTTTTGCCAGACTTCAGGTACTTTACTACCAGATTGCATTTTAAGTTTTTGAACATCTCCTTTACTTTTCAAATAAGCATTTTGAGTATCTTTCAACTGTTTTTCGCATGTCTCTGTTTTAGACTGTAAAAGATCATTGTGTATTAATTGAAGTCTGGCTTGATTTTGCTTTAATTGCAAAGATTCTTGTCTAATGCCGCTTATCACTTTTGAAAAATTCAACAAAGTGTTGAGCTGTTTGGATGTATTTTGAGATGGCAATCCATCATTCTCGTTACCAATACTATTTTCATTATTTAGTTTGGTAATATTAGTATTTGTAGTAGCAAAAGAAGACGACATCGGAATTAATATTGATTTTTTAGTATTAAAGTCAAATATATCAATGAGTATATCTTGAAAGATAAAGCATATTTTATTAATGACACGATTTATAAAATCCATCACATATTCTGATCTTACAGTCATATTCCATTGTTGAACTTCATTTTCTTCTTTCGAATTTTGTTTATTGATTTGTGCTTCTGCATCTGTTTCTGTTTCTGCATCTATGAATAATTTATCTTTGGCAATACGAATATTTTTTAAATTTTGAACAAGAAAACCAGACAATGCTTTTAGATTTAAAAGACATGATTTAATCTCTTTGATCAAAATAGATGGCGAGTTTTGTTCTTGTAAAGATAAACTAATTTCCATTGAAAGAGTTTGTGGGCCACTTTTAGATATATTTGAGAATTGATATCCTTGGCGGAAAGCCTGAAACCAAGACTCGGAGCCATTCAATTTCGAAATAATCCAATCAAAATTTATATTTTTGGTCACAATGACATCATGTCTCGTAGCTAGATTCAATTTTATAATATACCCACAAATAAGCCGCGCAGAAACTGATGCTTTATTTGATGACGATGAATTCAAGTCATATTTATCTAGACAACGTCGTAATACTGGCTTATTTAAAACAGGATCAGTTTGAAATAATGTAGAATATAAAGACGGAGATATTGATGTCGTTGACAATAACGATAACATGATTCAATTAAACTAGTTAATTAATTAATTGTTGTTGCTGTTAAAAATAAATGATTTGTTTGATTTTGTTTTTTTAATTGACAATTATAAAAATACAACAATTTATATATAAAAAGAATTTTAAAAAAATGATGTTGAAGAAGATGAGAAAGGTTTGGAAAGATTTATCCTAGGAAAAAGAGTTTAGAATAATATGTCATAAAAAAGGTTTTGAAAGAAAAAGGGCAAAACATGTAGGCGGAAGAAACAAACGCAACAGCGACAAGAATAGAGGCAAAAACCAAATTTTTGCAAGACCAGGTTTGCACCTTGAAATAATCAAAAAAGAGCTTGTGAGCAATCAAAGCTAAACCAAAGATATATCCAGAAGGAGATTGGACAGCGGCATAAAAAAGCAAAAAAGCAAACCAGATACACATATAGGATATAAGCCAAACGGGTCCATTTTGAAATGTAAACATAGAAAGTGTAAGGGTAGTGGTAGTACAGGTAGTTGAGGGAGAAGATGAAGAAGAAGAGTTATCGACGGGTTGCTTATTATCGTCTTTAATATCCCGACGTTCATAGACAAGTTTCTCAAGTGGTTCAATAGGAGTATTTGAACCAATGTGCCATGCATCAAAATCTTGTTTCGAAATAATTTCAACCCAGTTGACCTTGTTCCCCAACACAGCACGGAAAGTGTCCAGAAGAGTAGAAAGCGATTCCTTGCGGGGAATGGAGAAACACATGTCCTTGGGAGGATTAATGACACAATTAGGATCTTTGATATGAATATTGAGACAAGACAGATCAATGGCAGCTTGTTCCATGTCTACATCATACGGAAGAGGAATTCTTGCATACAAATCATCTTCGAGTGTAGTAGAAATACAACATACCGAATTCTCGATAACAGGAATAGGAATAGAAGAATCATGATCATCGTTACTATCCAAAAGTGATGGGAATGGTAGTTCTGAGACATCCTTATCAGTATAATCCAGCAAACCACTTTGACGCGAAGAAGGTGTACGAGACTGACTTTGGGCAGAGAGTCTCTTTGTCGCCGAGCGCGTCATGATTTTTGGCGAATTAAAGCATGAAAAAAGATTTAATTTATCAGGAGTAGCAGTAGCAGTATAATTAATATCAGAAACAAGATTGTTTTTGGAGTGTGTGTTGATGTCCGACATTTTTCTTCTTGTCTCGGCAATTGGCGATATTGTTGTAAGAAAAATGTTTCAATGAAAGAGGAGAGAGCACAAATCAAAAATTGTGAGTATGTAATAAAGAATAAAATATGAAAATAACAACCAGCATAATTCAAGTTTTTGATTTGGAAAGAAATTTCATAAATGCTTCATAAATAATTGGTTTTTGGATGTATCCTTTTTGACTTCAACTTCAAGACAGAAGAACAGAGAACAGACAAAGAGTGACACAGAGAGCGAGTGATCAAAATGATTTTTTATTCAAACAATATACAACAACTATAAACTATAAACCTTAAAAATAAAAAGACAACCAATGTTTATAGTTCATATATTATCATATTATAGTATATTATAGCATGGCACTGCTAATATTTGAGAAAGACAAAGTTAAGAAATTATAAAAATTTTTGTATAATTTATTATTACATGTTGCTCCATCCAAAAACAAAATTACAATCATTATCAGGAGCTGTGTTCAAGAGAACCTCATCTCTAAATCTGGATACAGCGTCGAGGCATGACACTTCATTGTTATGGTATTGACGAATCAACTTGGTAAAATTAGACAGCATTGTTTTTCTGTACGATTCCTTGATTAATGGAGAATGAATATGAGCAATGCATTTGTTTACAAAGTCTTTACATAAACTTTTGGTTCCAAACATTTTTTCAGCATAATTAAAGCGATGAATAAGAGACTTTCCATTGTCCTGGCGATATATACCATCTTCATCAACGAGGTAAAAGTTGACACGGATAATGTTACCATCGCACGCATTTTCATCTTTTCCTGAAAGTTGAATATCAGTTTGAATTAGCTGAGGTATAAAATTATATTCACTTCTTGAAACTCCCATACGTCTAAGTTTTCTTCGTGAACATTTTTTTTGAGTCAAATCGTGGTTGCGGTTACATTTAGAAGACCAATAATAATTAGAAGTAGGCAAATCACTCTTTGTCAAAAAAACATCGTGAAATGCCGCATCCGCAATATATGCCTTGACAAATCGTTCATCACACATTTGTTCCTTGGTGCAACTTCTTCTTTTGTAATACTTTTGACCACCATAATTTGATCCATTCTCAAATGAAATAAGAACAACTGAAATATTATCAGTACTTCCCGTACTGAGAGAATGTCTTACAAGATTTTCGGCGACTTCTTGATTGAAAGTCGCTGTATTGTCAGAATCGCAAGATCTTGTAGACGCACGTGAAGATTCCTCGTATATAAAATTAACAATGTCTTGGTTTGTCTGACGTTCAAGATTACCGTCGCATACCAATGCAATTTTTGGATTACAATCGGCAAACAACCTTATGTCTTCTTCGATTGTGGGGCGTGCGATAACTTGTTGAAGCAAAGGGTCCTTATTTCCAATCTTGTATTTTCGATTTCCAAAAACACGAGATATGCTAAGACTAGAATTGACGCGATTTTCTGATACCCATCCACCGGCCCTATAAATTCTATCACTTTCTTGTTTATTTTCAGGCTTATGATCTTGTGTTGAAGATAAAACGATTGGACAACCTCCAATTTCCTCTGATATAATACATCGTGAATCTCCTATGTGTGCGACTCTTACATCAAACTCTTCGGAATCTCTTCCGTCTTCACGAGAAGAAAGAACAACAACGGCTGTACATCCAGAATCTCCAATTTTTTTATTGGGATGATTTAATATTTCTTGATCAAAATTCATAAAAGCATCGATAATTTCCTGTATATCGCCATACATTGGATCTTTCATGATTTCAAAATACTTGACAAAATGTTTACTGGCATATTCTGCGGTTTCAAATCCACCATGCCCGTCAAACAGAGCAAAAAATGCGACTTTCGGATGATTGCGCAATTTAAGAGATACAGTTATCCTGTCTTCTTGTGTGCGTCTCCATCCTTGAGTGCACGCATGGGCAACATTATAGTCCAAATTTCCAAATGTTTCAACTGATACATTCTCGATGGGATATGAAAGAAATGATGAACTAGACGATGAACCCATTTTTTTAACGTTGTTATTGATGTATTTGTGCCGTTGTGCTGTTCGTCTGTTGTAATGGTGGTTCAGAATGAAAAAAAAAATGTGACTCAAAGCAAAAAAAAAAATGATTTTAAAAAAAAAATAATCCTTGTCTTTATTTCACAAATTTCTAAATTTAACGTCTTTGAGTCTTTATTCCGCTTATCTCATTTTTTTACTTGATCAAAAATAATCACGCTTTCATGAATGTGCGATCACGTCTGCTCTTTTCTCCGTCTATTCATGTCTTTCTCGCTTTTCATACAAAAACAAACACAGATTAAATACCTAAATTAAAATCGTTAGATTCATCAATTGGGAATTCGTACAAAATTATTGCGTTTCTGTATGTTTTTGTTTTGTTGTGGTAGCAATGTAAAATTGTTTTTCAAAGAAAAAAAAAGTCCAATTGCTTGAATTCAATGATTTGATTCATTCCACTCATTAGACATTTGCACACTACTATTATTATTGATTTTTGTCATTCCATTTTTATCTTTGCAACTTCTTGAATAAATATATTCTCTATTTTTTTTTTTAAATTAGCGATACATGCATGCACGCACACCGAAACACGAAAACATATAAACTCACAACAAATACAAGGAAAAATAGAAAAAACAGATTAAGTTAATTAAACATTAATTATGTCAAAATTGTCTAGTTCTTTATTGTTACAACAACAACAACAAGTCAAGCGTGCTGACAAAAATGCAAGCTATGCCAAAATTGGAGAAATAATGAATACAGAATATCCTAATTATCAAACTATTGATGCCAACATATTTTTTGATCAAGTTGAAATTTTATTTATTGACAAGGACAGATGCCTAAGATTTATAATTTTTGAAAAAAAAGTGACTATCAATGAAGTTTGCGATTTTGTTTCTGATGATACTTTTGAACTTAAAGAACACAAACCGGAAACATATCCCGAGTGGGATTGGATTAGCAAAGACCCACTTGTACAAAAGGCATTTGAAAAAAGGAAGTTCAATGAGCTGATTGAAAAAGGAAAAAGAGAAATGAATGTTAAACCAATTTAGGTTTCATCCTAATTTAATATTAGGGGCACCACTTTCTCAATACAAAAATTGTCATTATCATTCATTCATCCAAGATTATTTTTTTACATAAAATAATTTGAGAAATATAATCACTTGATGGAATAAAATCCATACTTAAATTGCATGCCTTTTTCCAATTAGTCCAATTAATCTGTCCAGGTGAAAATATATTTGGTAATGAAGAATTTAAATCTGATAAAGTCAAATTTTTTTTACTCAGTCCACAACAAGCGACTATATGTTTGACGTAATCATCCGACTGGGGAGTCAATGTATATCGTATACAATATTTATGATTAATATTTAGTTTATCGACATCTTTATTTATCTTATCTATTAAAAGAGCTGCGTCATTTGTATCGTTATAACGATCTTTAAATTCGTTTATAAAACCACACGACCAAGGAGTCAATATAGATACTTGTTTCGTTTTATCTGCAGTTGTGGTAGTATTGGTTTGTTTATCAATAAAAATAAATAATCTTTTATCAACATTTTTAAGTTGTTCTAACGTAAAAAGATATTCATCTCTGTTGGCGCACATTTCTTTACACAGAGAACTCATAGACCCATCTATATAACCTGTTATAGCTCCATCGTCATATACAGTTTGAGGAACATCTGTCCATTTTAATTTTACTTGTACAAATTCAAAAGGATTTTCTTGCAAAAATGTTGTCAATTGTTCCAATACCAAAGACAGTGGAGATATTAAAAATGTATGATGAACCCATGGAACATTATCAATAATGGCGATTCTTATATCTAGCGATCTGACTCCACTCGTCTTTAACAAATCAACAAGTGATCTGTTTTGAGTTTTTGCAAAATCATTGCAGATACGTTTTATACCTGTCAATTGTCGTAGAATAGGCGGTATATTATTTAAATGTTCTATCCATTTTTGATCACATACAATTTTTAAATTTGCATTCACATTAAAACTACAAGCATTATGAGCTTCTAATAGAATCAAATCAAATATTGACTTGTTTTTTATACGTTCCCAGTTTTCTTGAAACAGCATTTTTTGTTTCAACAAATAACAAACACTCAAATTCTCCAATTCTGAGGTTTAAATGTTGTTTTTTTTTTTTCGTTTCTATTTTATACTAATACTTTTTTCAAATCAAAAGAATAAATGAATAGAAAATAAAATAAAAATGTATGAATATATATGTTACTAACTAACAAACTAATTTATCGTCTGACAACCACTCTACACTGTCACTATCAACAATATACATGGAGTTTGGATTTGTAGGTTCCGTAAAAGGAATGGTTCCGATAACCTTGCGACCCAAGAAATGATATTCATTGAATTTAGAATGATTAATCCATAAAGTAGCAACTCCTTCCCAAGGAGCTCTATGTCTAACTCCCATGAGTTCATATGTTCGCATACCATACCAAAATATTTGGGAAGGACCCGTTTGACCACCTTTTTTGTGTAGAGTCTCATACAAGACAGCCGTATCTTGGCCTTGGTTCGAACTTGTCAAATTTTTATACGTGGGAATAAAAGGCGACTGTAACAAACCATGTTGATGATATTGAATAAACCAATATGGACTGAAGTCCACAAATGAAGGTTCTTCGTGGGAAGGAGAATGTAATTTTCCATATTGGTATCTGCAAAGCTCCAGTAAAACACATGGATCCATAAATCTCAGAATAGCCGGGATTGATTTTTGTTTTACGTTACCAACTTCATTTTCATCAGTAACATTGTACTTGTTATCGTGAAGCAATCCATTCTCAAAATGTGAAATTTGAATAATATTTTGATCATAATGGAAAGAAAAGTATCCATTGCACTTTTTTCTCCATGTCTCAATAGATATATACTCCTCAACTCTAAAGTCTTGAGCTGAATTAATTGACATATTCCCTTGAAATAATGTAGGTTGAAGACCACCGGTAATAGTTATTCGAACATACACCCTTTTTCCATGAAGTTCAAGTGCGTCTGGTGGAAAATAAAATGAGCAATGTCCCATACTTGTAAAAAATGTACGACCTTCTTCCGTATGAAGATTTTGTCCCAAGGGAATAGAGTCTACGAGACTTTCGGGTATACAGAAATATCCCGTCATTCCAATTTTGATATCTGGTTTATTTTCGATACCGGCTTTTATTTCCTGAATAAACTGTTGTGACCAAATATCAAAAGATTTCGGAGGAGGTTCGCGAATAGCAAAGTCATTAGCCAAAGCAACTTGAGTTGAAGGGTCACGCGCTTTATTATTATTGTTATTATTAGATGAGTATAATTTGGATATATCGAGTGGCCTTGTCACTCTCCAAGGTGCTAGAGGTAATATATTTGGAGTATCACACACACATAAATTTGATAGGTCCAATGGACGAATATCGGGAAGAAAAGATGGTAGAGAGTTAAAATCGATAATAGTTTTTGAGTTGGAAAGATCGTCAAGTTGAAAAAATGTATCTGGTACAATTTTCGGTTTCTCTTTCGGATTCTGAATTTCCTTGGAGACAATTGAAGAACGAGTAGAAAAAGTTGAATCAGAAATTTGTTGAGGTTGAAGAGGTAAAGAAGTTGGCGGTATAATTGGATTTTGGTTTTTCTGAACGTTGAAATTTTTTTGTTTTTGTTTTTGTTGATGCTGTTGTTGTTGCTGCTGCTGCCGTTGAAGTTGTTGAAGTTGTTGAAGTTGCTGCTGTTGAAGTTGTTGCTGCTGCTGTTGCTGCAAAAGCTGTTGCTGTTGTTGCTGTTGCTGTTGTTGTTGAAGTTGCTGCTGTTGAAGTTGTTGCTGCTGCTGTTGCTGCAAAAGCTGTTGCTGCTTTTTCTCTTTTTGCCTTTGATAATATGTTTGTTGTTTTGGTTTTTGACATTGTTGTGCTGATACCGATGTCAAGGGAGAAGGAGACAGAGAAGATGACGGGGCAACAGGGAGAGGAAAAGGACGAGAAGATGCAACGGAAACGGGTGCCGCTGAATTGCGTTTTGTTATAATATAAGGAGACGGGGGCTTTGGACGTGAAGAAGTAGTAATAGACTGATATTGATATTGATTGTACAGTAGTTGACCAGGCGCGAAAACCTGATGATTATATTGATTGGACAAAGACGGAGATGAAGCGGCCAATCGTGGAATTTTGATTGCAGGGGTATGTCGGTGTTGATTATAACTAGGCTTCTGATGACATTCATCGTCATCACTATCCAGAAGATCAACAACTTCGATACCTTTGCGTTTCATGGTTGTTTTTGTTTTGTTTCTTTTTCTTTTGAAATGTGTGGATTAATGATGAACAAATCAAAAAATCTGTCGCAAGTAAATTTTAAAGACGATATAGACAGAAATTTCCAAAATTTTGTTTGTACGATTGATGGAAAATAAAAACACAAAGCCACTTCAATTGACGAGCGCACCGTCTCTGGCTAACTATTGTCATCTATCTCATCTATCTTTCAATCTCATCTATTCTTATCCCTTTTTTTTATAAACAATATGTCTTCTGAATTGTCGACTCCCAAATACATAAACATAGATGATAAGCTGTTTAAATCTGAAGATATAGCTTTTGCAGAAATCAAAGTTCGATCATTTGCAGAGAAAAAAGTTCAATGTCATTTTTATTATATTGTCGTCAGATTTAACAAACCTCAACAACATTCACAGTCTGATAAATTTGAATTAGAATTCAAATGTACAGATTATAAGTGCGCGTCTGATATATTGAGTAATATTCAAAATTCACTCAATAACAAATTGGACGAAGATAAAAATAACAAAAATTTGGCTTCAATAGAAACCGAAATCTCAAAGACTAAACAAACAGATGAAAACAAGACCCTCAGTTATACAATGTCTGACGAGGATTGGTTTAAATACATTCATTTGGAATTTACTAAGAGTGTACAAGACGGAACAAATAAGATGCTCAATGATATTTTTGCAGACTTGAAAGAAAAATTTGATCCTAATGATAAAAGCCGAGTTTGGAAATATCGTATAGACAACAAAATGCCCAATTATCAAATCGAATACATTTACAACTTCTTGAAAACTCAAGGTTGGAATGTGCGAATCGAAATACCGGCAGCCTCTAGTGAGACATCACGCATAATTTGGCCTAAATATATTGTTTTTCAGGCTAAAAGTGACGATAATGATGATAAGGACGATGGTGCTGATGCCGATCATGATGACAAGTCGTCGTCTCGCAAACGCTCAAAACCAAGCTCTTAAAGAAACATTTTTTTACTGATAATACTGTTCAAGCACTTCTCTTGCATAACTTCGACAAGTATCTGGCATAGGCGCATTCAATTTGATAAGATCTTTGCACGCTTGTTTCCCTCGTTCTTTTTCTCCTGCATGATATGCGCCTATCAATACATAATATAATGGTTTCCATGTATATACCGATGCGTCTAGTCCTAGCATAACTTGTTCAGGGAGAGGATTTTTTCTTGCCAATTCAGCCCACATATAACATAATTCAAAGGCTTTCTGACTATGATAATACTCTGCAAGAGCAATAGAAGCTTCATTTCGAGTTGGCATAAATAAATAGGCTTTTTCGAGACATGCTTTCGTTTTATCAACGTCCCCAATTGATTTGTAACATCTCGCCAAGTTCATCATACTCTCGTGTCTTTCTTCATGAAAACAATTTTGTGGATCGTCTTCTCCAGATTTGATTCGTTTAATAAACCAAGGAATGGCTTCTGAAAATTGATTTGACCACATATACGTTTTAGCCAAATATGCCATATAACGATTATTATCTGGTTCTCTTTCTAACATCTGTTTAAGATATAAAACATCTCTGGTATATTTGTTGTCTTTGCATCCACCGTCTGCTCGATCATCGATCCATACATCTTTTAGTTTTAAGACAGCATCATTCCAATGAACTGTTTCTCCATATACTTTATACCACTCATGTGTTTGTCCTACACATTCAACGTCTAGTGAAGCTTTAAATACTCTGTCGCATATTTGTGTATGACATGAATTATTATAACAATGATTGATGAATCGACTCTTGTCTGTCAAAAAGTTTTTCAAAGGCAGATTGTCTCTAGTATGCAAATTTAAATCTGCATCCACGCATAAAAACCATGCATTTTCTAAGTTGATTCCCATTTTGAGTAATGTAATTTTGGCATGCAACATGCTCATGTTACGATTACTCCCAAAATCGTGACGCCAAGTATTGTTATAAACACATCCTGGTAGATTATTTTTTTGAGCAAATTTCACTATTTTATCAACGGTATCATCTGTAGATCCCGTGTCGCAAATTGAAAATGTGTCTATATGTGGAAGAATGTGACTAAGGCATCGTTCAATCACTTTAGATTCGTTTCTGACAATCATAACTGCACACACAATTTTTTTTGGATTATCATTTTTACTATCCATTGATAAAGTAGGCGAGGTGGAAGAAGAGGAAGAAGATGACGGCGACACTGATGACGAAGAAGAAGGCGAAAGAATATCTGATGTCAATGATATATTGGATGTTTGATTTTGTAATTCATTCAAAATATCTTTTGCCTCGTTTTCTAACTTTGTAAAACTCATCTTTTGTTGTACTTGATGAAAAGAAACAGAAAAGTAGAAAAGAATAACAGACGAAAGAATTATGTAAATCTCAATATTAGATGTAGATGTAAATGTAAGTGGTTATTTGATAATATGATATTTATCAAAAATCTATGATTAATGACAATGAAATTTCTAGAAATATAAAAACTAATTATTTTTTTTTGGGGTTATGGACACTTCACATTTCTGAATCAGAAAAAGAAAACAAGACAAATACAAACTACAAATTATTAAGCAATTGAATTACACAAAAAGAGTATGATTGAACTTGAACTTGAATCCATTGATTTAGAAAGCAAAAATGAATATATATTGGTAAATTTGGGACCATTGAGTAATAATAACAATAACATAATCAAAATAAAAAAAGAACCTTGTAAGCGAATGTTTTATGAAAGTTTTATTTATCAAAAGTATTTATCTTTGGGCAATGAAGAAAATAATACTATATTTATACAAGATGAAGAAACAGTTCCCTTTTCTGTATTGACATTTATTTCTCATTTATGTGAGCACAATGAATGGCCATCCAAAGCTACAGCTTTTCGTGTTTATGAAGATATTGGTTTTGACTCTTCAATAAAAGATAATACTTCCAAATGTGCATCTTATCTCAACATTCCAATATTTGAACTTTTTCAGACAGACACATGGCAGTCTTTTTGTAAATTAATGACAGAGTTTAAACCGTATACTGTTTTATGTATGCATCAACGACCTGATATTAGACTTTTGGAATATCTATTTTTTCCAGATAAATGTCCATTACTGCGCGACAAAATTGTTTCTATAGCATCATCATTTGTATGGTTTAAGAGCTCATTAATATCTTTCATTCAAAGATTATTGAGTCAAAACGCATTATACAAACACTGTTATATTATTCTATGGAGGTTGAAAGGGCTTCATATATCCGATTCATTTATAAACTTACTGACATGTGATATGACGCAAGGAGACAACTTAAAAAAGTTTTGGGATTTAATACCAGATCAGGAAAATCAAAAATTCACCGAGGAGCTCACAAATCAGAGAGTGATACCAAATTTTGATAAACCACGCAAACAAAATGTTCATGCAACGCCATGGTGTTTACGAGTACTATATTATATTATTTACCCGAAACTGAAAAATAAATGTGTTATTCATCTAATGCAACCAGGAACCGAAGCACAATATAACGAAACTTTATATGGTCAAACTATTTTTCAACAAAGAGTTGCCAATGTTTCTGTCGTACAAATTATTGATCATTTGTACAATTGTGTATTTAACAGGTTAACTTGTGTTGATGAATCATTTCCTTCTATCCTGTTATATGGAATTCGTCTAATCAACGAGTTTAAAAACGAAGAAAATAAAATATTAAAGGACGCTATAAAAATTCAACGTGCTTGCGTTCAATCTAAAAATGTAGTTGCTTTGAAACTACAAAATCAAGAACATGCTTCAAAAATAATGTATCGTATATCTACAAAAATAGGATATACAATACTTACCAATGGCATAGATCAGAATTATTTATATTTGACGGTTTTGTCAATACTTCAATACTACCCAGACACAATCCTTAATACTGCATTACTTTGTCAAATAGCGAAAAGTTTACCTAGGAATCTATGCTCTTGGATATGTAATATTGAAACACAATCAAAAATTGTTTACACTCAGGAAAGCCTAGAAAAAAGTCCTCAATGGAGAAGTATACGGAAAATAGCCAAAATGATTTTGAGCGATGAGACTTTAGAAAAATGTTTATTAAATGATATTTCAGGTGTTGATCTTTTAGAACAATGTTTAGAAAATGGATTGGAGGCTCCGCTTATTCATATCCGAATAGCATATATTTTAGATGACGAATCTTTGATTGAAAAATTTTTATTTGACAGATCTGTATGCAAATCCATTTTTTCAGACAAATGGATGTGTGATACATTTTGTTCCAGGCTTATGTTGGCAAATAAACGCAAAGAAAATTTGGAAATGGAAGGAGAAAGACACCACCAAGAAAATAAAGAACAACTAAAATCAAAAAATAACATATCATATTTGAATTTCTCCTATGTATATAAAAAAGTACTTTCATATTGTTCATTCAAAAATGTCCAAAAACAATTAGGAATAACTCTAGGCGATATATATTCAAGAATTTCAAACATGGAATCAAAATTAAAATGTAAGATGTTCAGTGATATATATTATTGGGATGATGCAAATGGAAGAAAGGATTTTCTTTTGGTTCCACTGCTTTTGGCGTCAAAAAGTACAGAAGAAACTTTTGAATGCATAAATGGTTCAAAAATATGTAGTTTAATTAAAAAATATATTTTATCTCACTCACAAGGCTATCTTGTATGGCAACATCCGTATTGTAAGTATCTTTTACATAGTATCATACTTTCGGAAACCCAAAAGAATTTAAATGAATTAGCCAAATCTTGGAATTTATTATCCAGATTTAAAGAAATTGGTATCCCCATCGAAATAGATATAGATTCCCTTAGATCATATTTATCACTTTTATGCAAAAACCCTTTATCGCACAATATCCATGTTAAATATATTGACGAAATAATCAACGCCGTCGAAGATATGGACATCAATCAGGAATCTCATCATATGATTCCAATATTATCATTTATGTTTTCTGAAGATTTATTTGATATATTGGAAAATAATACAAATGTATCAAAAAATTCAATGTCAACGTTGTACATGCTCCTTATGCATATGTTTCCCAAACAATCAAATAACGTCGAGGTTCATCCTAAAGTGTGGAAACATGTTATTTCGGGAGGATGGACATCAACGCTTAACGTTCACATGCACGTGATTAACAAATTTATGCGTTCCGTTCAAAAATGGCTAACTTCACAAAATGTAAAGATCGTAGAGACAATTTTGGATGAATTATTTCTTGATTTATTTCAAGAAAATATAGATATAATTGCAAATGGTAATATGCTTTCATCCCGGTTTGTATGCACGTCAATAAACTACATATTGCAAAATATTGTTTGCGAAGCAAAATGTTCGTCTATGTTTTGAAATTGAGATTGAGACGTCTTTAGAAATTTCCACATTTTATTATTATTATTTTATTCATTTTCTTGTTTGACATTTTTTCATTAACCAACTAACTGGCGCCCAGCAACAACTACAACTAAGCTGTGAAACGCATTGGAAAACAATACAAGTGACCTCTTTTTACTCGCATTTCACCTCCCATTCGTTCCTTCCATATACACACACACTCAACATATCAACGCCACACACACACACACACACACACACACACAGAAACGCTCGCCCCAAAGTAACAAACGTCAATCGTTATGACGACATCTCCCAATCACATTCCATTTTTTTTCAGGCAGACAACTATGCTGGGAACTACTTCAAAAAAGACTTCTTCTTCCTCTATATCTAACAAGACTTCCTATCCTTTTCAATTAACAGCGAAGTCATCTACGATCAAAACTTCTGCAGCTCTGACATCTACCACAAAGCCACCACCTCCACCTCCTTCTTCTTCTTCAATTAGTTCTGTTTCGTCAAATGTCAACCTTCCTTCTTCTTCTGATACATCCGTTAGCTCGTCTTCTATGAACTTATCCGCCAAGTCAAGCTCATCATCCGCCAATTTGGAGACAACAATTTCAAAGCCCCAAATTCCTTCTTCCTCTCTTAAAGTTGAAAAGAAGAAAGATGCATGGTTAGATTATATACACACCGACGATAATGAATATGACGGCGACGATATTGACATGTTGGTCAAAAGAAAACAAAAAAGCAAAATTATACACGATGACGATGATGACGAAGAAGAAGAAGAAGAAGAAGAATTGGATTATAAGAAAAAGAAGAATAAAAAAACTCAGGATCAAAAGAAGAATAAAACAAAAAAGACAAAAAAAAGTGTCAAGCACTATGACGAATCTTCTTCTGAAGATGAACATTTTGAGAATTTTTTGAAAAAAGTCGAAGTAGAGGAAGAGGAAAACCAAGATGACTTGGTAGACTATGACGAGGATTATGAAACATACAAGCAAAATAAATCTGCTTCTTCTTCTAATATAGTTAAGACAAAAAGTAACGTTAAAGCTTCTGGCGATTCAATTTTCCATCTCGTGTATGCTACTTCTCTATCCGAGTCTCCTGGGCTTGTTGGAGTTGTAATCGGAACCAAACCATGCCCGAAATCTTCGCCTCCAAAACTTATATTGGATGTATTTATTTTGGGATCTTACAAATCCGCTACCAAGTATGTTAAAATTTTTATTGGAAAAACCATACCTTTACTTCAATCTGAATGTGAACTCGTTGATGTTGCGAATAGATACACAACGGTTCTTGTAAGGCCATTTTTCGAAGCTCATAACAGAGCATTTGGCAATACTCTAAAAATTAATACTTTCGAAAAGGATTTGGTTTCATGCGGTTTCACCTTGGACCATTTGCGACCTCTTCTTGAAAAACAATTTCCATCTTTTAAGAAAAATTATAAAGATGTTTCTTCTTTGACCATGAAGTGGTACGTATTGGATTTTTTGCGAAAGTCTGCTACCATTCAGGTAAAGAAAATTGTTGATATTGTTCATCAACATGGAGCACAATCTTTGGATGTATGGTGTACAGAAAGTAATATTATTAGTGGAGATTATGTGGCTCCTATTAAACGAAGAAAGAAAGACGTGGACAATACTAGCAATGATATGACTAGTGCTAACCAAACAGTGGACTCTATATCATCATCATCTAAGTCGGACGATAATAATAATCTTGATTCTACTTTTACAGATTCGGTTAATATTAATATGTCTTTTTCTGCCATCAATTCCACCAACAAAGACGAAGTCATCGTACCTAGGGATCCAATTTTTTCGATTGGTGTCGATGAAATAAACGATCTAACTGAACTTCGCAAACATTTGAACTTGGTAATGAAAATGTGCGAAGATGCCAGATCTGAGCAAATTAAACAGAAACAAAAAATTGTACAAATGGATAATCTTCGTATTGAGGCAGAAAATGTCTTGGAGGAAAGTCAGTTGGAATATCAAGCGGCTGCTAACGAAGTAAAGATTTCTAAAAAGAGTGTTGACGATGCTCATCAAGGAGAATTGGATTTGATCAAGACGATCGATTTAGAGAAAGAAAATCTTGATAGAATGCAAAAAGATCTTGAAGATCATCAATCAAGATATAAAAAGTGGTTCAAGAAAGGAATGGAGGCTAAAATGAATCAAGGTATTTTCAATGTTTCTTCTTCTTCTTCTTCTTCTTCTGTATCCAAAGTTGAAGAAGAAAAAGAGGAAAAAAAAGGAGAAGATGACAATGCCAATGTCGACATGCAATCGGCTTCCACATCTACGTCCGCGTCCGCGGCTACAATGATGATTGGAAACTTTGATTTGTCCAACAAGGAACATATGAAAGTTTTGCTCAATGATCCCGAGTTTCACAAGATTTTGGATAGTTTGGGTGATGACGTTTACGACGATTGTGCTGTTGAAGATGATTATGATATGGCATATGCAGTACGTCAGGCTTCCAAAATCAAGGAACATCAGAAAAAGCTGAAGGCTTCCTCATCGTCTTCTTTCAAGAAATTGCCTCCCTCGAAGCCTGTCGTGGTGTATGAAATGATGGAAAATTATACTCCTATGCCCTTTTGGCAGCAGTACCCGAATTTGGTTTTAGCATTGGAGAATGCTTATCAGGATTGGATACAGCAGGGAAGACCCAAGAAGATTGCACATGTTTGGTATAACTCAGCTAGTGGATCATTACATACAGCGATGGCCTCATCCACACTGTGTAATTATTCAATTATGTTCTCCGTGAGCACCTTAAACCCCAAAGAAGATGCAATTACCCAAACTAACATGAAAACTGGTTTTACTCGATCAATTATACGTACAATCAAAACTTCTGCATCAAGTTCTTCTGCGTTATCATCGTCGTCTGAAGAAGCTGTTTCTTTTGAGTGTCTACAAGTTCCTATGCCTTCTCATTGGATTAATTGCGCTAAACAAGAATCTCTCAAAATTGTTCCGCATACTCATTTTTCCATGGTTAAAATTTTGACTTGTCCAAGCGGACATGAAGCTTATAAACATCTTTCTATATTGGTTTCAACAAAAAGCCGAACAGTAAAAATTTTAACCTTATCTCAAATTCAAGATATCAGCTCTCTGCTTTTGTATCGTGGCTCTTTGAAAGCTCTAAATCTCAAACATTCAAAGTACAAAATGGATCCAAAGCACAAAATCGACCCTTTGATTCCCACACAAGAAACATATATGTTTGCTATTGAGTCAAGTGGTTCTGTGGCTAACGATGCTATTTTTCAATCTGGAGGCTACTCGCATGGCGGTAGATCAATAAATTCAATTACGAGTCATAAAGGTTATTATTTCACAAGATCTTTAGATCTTGTTTTGGAATGGCAGAGACAAAACATTGGACGTTCTTCAGGATCTTTTGATGTTGCTGTCGCCAGAGTGGCTTTGGGCTGCTGTATTAAATCTTCTGATCTGCAAGAATCTCAAATGCCATCCCTTATACCTTCTACTAACGAATATCACGACAGTTTGATTACCAAACCAATATACCAAAATTTCTTGAACAAAATAGGAGCAAACGAACATCCATTGACCGTTGTATGGGAAAACCATCAGTTTGTATTTGAATATAAGATGACTATTAGCGTTAATTAATTTAAAAAAAATACATAAATACATACTATATATTTTAATTACTTCTTTTTCGTTTAGTTTAATCGTTTATTTGAAATGCTTGATTGTATATGTTATACAAATCTTTTGGGACATAAGGAAAAAGTACTATATGATAAAATAATAAAATGAGCAATAATATTTAATACTTATTTATACTTTCCATTTGATCACAAGAAGAAAAAAACAAATAACTAAAGAAAAGAAAAGCGTGATCTGAGAACAATCGTAGCACAGCATCCTGCACATCTCTTGTTTTTTTATTGTTGTTTTTGATCCAGTGAAGCCGTTACGTCTTAGACTCTTAGAATAACATATTTTCGCGTTAGACGTTTTTTTGTCTATGGTTTGAAAAATCTAGATTATTTACGCACTTTCTTTCTTTTTTGGAAATTTTCGACTGCCAATATTTTTTAACTACTCACAGCCTCATCCATCCGATCCCCACACAATCTCACAAAAGGTGCTCAAAAGTACCTTAAAACTATCACCACCTAAACCCCTCTCCCTCATCACATAAACCCCCCCATCCCATACAAGAAAAAAAAATGGCTCTTTCTACCCTTAGTCCCGCTCTCTACTCGATGGACGTCCTCAGCAGTGGACTTCAAAAGTTCATCGCCCGAGGTATGCCCAAAGAGGCTATCTTCTGCGCCGTTCAGCGCTCCATGTCTGGTTACGCCAACGCTGTGTTTTCTGATATGGCGAACATCGCACTGACGGAGCTGGGTATCGCTTCCCCGGACGCACCCTACCGTGTTCTGGGTACCTTCAAAAGGTGGAAGAAGGTGATGACGGAGCGCAAGGTGACCAAGGCGTCGGAAGTTTCAGTGTTGCCATTCACTCTGAATGCGCTGATCGCTCTGGCTTACCGTTTCGCCGATACCACCCACCGAACCGGCCTGACTGCTTCCGCGTCACTTTACGCGTCGCAAGTTTACAGCGGACCGATTACCCCTGGCGCTCTCGCATCGGCCGATGTTGTCTTCAACCCCAAGGATCAGAGCGAACTTCTCGCACATGAGCTGTTTATCGCTCTGTGCGACAACAACTCTGATCGCGCCTTTTGGATCGCCAACATCGTTTCTATTCTGGCAACCGGGGTCGGCAACAAGGACATCGTCAACAATGTCTGGGGAATGCTTCGCAACCTTGAGCTGTGGCAAAAGGTTGAGCCTTCCTTGGAGCGCGACGAGAATGGAAAGGTGAAGGGATGGTCCAAGATCAAGTGGTCCCAGCTCTCTGTGGTTGCCATGGATTCTGACTACGAGGAGCCCGAGAATCCCTCTGCGACCCAGTCTATCGCCGCCAACATGGTCGAGCGCATTGATACTCTGTTCGATCTCGCCAACCGTGTCAAGCTGTGCGATCCTCGCCTCGCACTCTTCCAGGCTATTTTGCTCGTGCTCAACAAGTCGGTCAATGTCACCAGGCAGGTGAATCCCAACGACCCTCAGGACGACGCCATTCGCGCCCTGCTTGCAGGCGAAGTCCTTGCCAAGTCCCTGCTCGAGCACAAAAGCGCGCCTCTGATTCGCATCCCTCGTTGGGTGTTGGACCAGTCTACCGACCGCGGCCGAGGACTTGATACCGCCAACAAGTTCAAGAAGATCATCGAGAAGAAGGAAGAATTTGCTGCTAGTTACAAGCAGCTTCCCAAGATTTACAGGCCCATTTTGCGCGAATTCATCGGAGAAGGGTTCACGTTTGTGAACAAGTACAAGGGGGCAATTCCTTCTACCGCCCCTCACATTCTCTGCAAGGGTCCTGCGGCGGCGGCTTCTGCTGCTACGATTATCCCCGAGGCCAAGTCATCCCAGGACGGGGAGTCTGCGTCTGCTGGCGAGGGCGAGAAGCCGCCGTCTGATTCGGCAAAGAAGATCATGACAACGGAGATTTCCTATGCATTTCCCACCTCGTCTGGTGGCGACACAAAGGACACCGAATTCCCCATTCCATGCTCTCCCTGTGGTATTCTTCGTCTGGCGGCCCTGGACAAGTACAAAAAGGATGGTGGCGACGAAGATGATGGATTCCGACCTCCGGTCGACGAAGACGGAGAGTCCACCCCGGGCGATGAGGCGACTGAAAACGTCAAGTATTCTGCTCTCGCGTACCATCACCTCGTGTCTTCCAAGCTTTTGACGGATCAGCCTGATCTGGATAATCTGTGGTCCGATGCGATCGGGACTGCCATCAAGCGCGCTTACAACGATAAGGATAAGAAGTCAAAGCCCAAGGGAAAGGCTGCCGTCGACAAGGCGTCTTGGGACACTTGGATCCAGGATTGGTGCAATGAGGTTCTTCCCAAGATGCGCCTGGAGTGGCCCGACAAGAAAACCAAAACCACCAAGAAGCGAAAGAACGCCGACGATTCCTCTTCGGATACCGACGAGGCGAACGACGCGGATGGAGACGAGGATGGAGAGAAGCCTAAGAAGAAGCCTAAGAAGACTGCCGCGACTGCCACTTCCAAAAAGAAGGCAAGGGATGCGAACGATTCCGAAGATGACGCAGACAATGACGAGGGTGAGACCAAGAAGGCCAAGAAGCAGACCAACAAGAAAAAGCCCGCTTCTACTGATGATTCCGATACCACCACGACTACCAAGAAGGGAAAGGGCAAGGGAAAGAAGTCGGTCGACAAGGACGGAGACGATGAGATGAAGGATTCTTCTTCCGACTCGGAGGATACCCCTACTCGCGGCAAGAAGGGTGCTGCCGCAAAGAAGGGTGCTTCTTCTGGCTCTGGTTCCAGCTTTTTCGATGACAAGAGCAAGTCTACTTCCAAGTCTGGCAAGAGTGCCGATCCTACTCCTACTTCGAAAAAGGAAGCTGTTGATGGCGGAAACGCTATCAAAACTCCCAAGATTTTCGACATCGACTTTGACGAGAAGAGCTACAAGTACCCCAAGGATCAGCAGACTCTTGTCGTTTCGAGTGCTCCTCTCTCGGACGAGACTGTTCAGCAAATTCACGCGGGTCTTCACCTGTATGCCCCGGACGCTAAGCGCAAGGATCGAATTCCGGCTTTTGTGATCTCGGATGGATCGGTGTGGCGCGGCCCATTTGATTTGACTTCCAAGAAGGCCATGGATGATATGGTCATGGCTCAGCGTCGATACAAGGAGCTGAGCAACTACGGAGTCCGTATCAAGGTTCCTATTTTCCACGTGACGGCAGATAACGCTAACATGGTCTACCTTCAATTTGATAATATCAGCGACTTCCCTCTGGATAAATTCGTCTTCAAGACTCTGGAGGGCGAAAAACAGGAGGGCGACGACAGCGCGGCTGAGATTTGCATGGTGGACATGGCCTCCTCTGGCCTTGCCACGATTCAATCTCTTCCTGCCACCTGTTGGGAAGAGAATCCCGATCTCGCTCTGGAGGTTCTTCGAGCCATGACTGCGTGCTACACACTCCCTTCGGCTGTCGGCAAGCGCAATCTCGACAACATCCTTGTTCAGCTCGACTCTGAGGGCAAACTTCGCGTGTCGGATCACGTCATCCTGACTGGAATCGAGAGCCGTCGCACCACGTCTCCATCCTTCAGAAATGCTTCTCTGATTGACCTTCTTTTCACAGAGTCTCTTCCTACCGATCACGCCAAGGCGTTTTTGGCATCCCTTCAGAGTCAGCAAGAGCGCGTGATGCACTTGATGTCGAACATCTTTGTCCGTCACTGCAAAGTTTTCGGTGGCTATGGTCGAGCCCATCTCATCACTCATGAGCGCCTTCTCGCCGTCTCTACCGCTGTCATGGTTCTTCATATTAACGGCAAACAAAACGCCTAAGATCTCTCGTCTTCTCTGCTCCTGCTTGCCCCCGCCTCATCTCTTTCGGGCGAATCTTCTTAATTCCTAAATATTTATATATACACTTGTTACTAGTTTCAAAACAAAAAAAATCATCATAAACAAACAAAAACCAAAATTCTATTTTTATTTTATTTTTATCTTGTATGAAAGCATCGCAAGCATTAAACAAATTGAATAAATTTTTACTTGCGACTGTTTCTTCTACTTGTTGCTGTGGTCAATTATTTCTTTATTGATAATTTTATATTTTTAAATACAATTTAACAAGGATGAAGATAATTTTGTTGAGCAACAACAACTTCAAGTTTTCAAGTTTGCAAAAAAAAAAAATATTTGAGCAATATTTTGTTTGGACTTGGTAATTGAAAGTTATCATCCAACAAAATCAAAAAAAAAATATTTGAGTAATATTTTGTTTGGACTTGGTAATTGAAAGTTATCATCCAACAAAATTAAAATAATATTTGAGTAATATTTTATTAGATTTTGATAATTGGAAGTTATCGTCCAATTATCAAAATAAAAAGAATATTTGAGTTGTATATTTCAACAAACAGATAGTCGTCACTAGAAACTAGGCTGCTTTCATTTGTTCAAGTGTCATACATTGAATCTTTGAATCCGAATAATCTGTACTATCAGTCATTGGTAGAATTTAAATACAGTCTTTTTAATGTATTTTGACTGCGCATCAAAATAGCTTGTATTGCCAAAACTCACGCACCATCATCATGACTCATACCTTCTTAAACAAAACTAAAAGAGATTGCTGAGAATAGGGGTTTCAACGTGTATGGATCAAAAACAATGCGCAAACTATCCAACTCTGTCATAGCAAACAAGGGTTCAAGAAAAAAAGCTGGCTCAGCAAGTGTGGAAGAATCCTGCTCCCTAGAGCCTAACTAGTTTTTTCTGCATTATCTGCGGGTTTTTGCTTCTTGACTGTAACATCAACGTCCAGGACGCTCTGGATTGCGTTTATGATCGTCTCATAATCGTCATCCGTTAGTTTGTAGTACGTTTTGAGTTGATACTTGGTGTGTGGTTTGGCGGGCGCCCTGCAGCAAGGGGCAAGTTCTTTATCAATCCTGGTGATTTGGTATTTGTTTAGATCCCGATGCTGAATGAAGTCGAGCCTCAGCTCAAGTCCCAACGTCTCCATCAGATCACCGATGATATCCATGGTCAGTTCGCCTGACGAATGAAGAGTTCGAAGTATGCTTGCAATAAATTCTCCATCGATGGGCTTGACTTTTCCGAGTCGAACGAGTCTAGCTTTGTAGATATTTCCACATTCCTGCTTTGTAATCGTAATACCATGTGGGACCTTGACATCACAGTACGTAGTTCCCCAATGAAATGCATAAGAGAGTATCCCAGCATAATCAGTAAAGTACAGAGGATCGCGGACTTTCCGCTTATCAGCTTTACGTTGCACCAAACCGGGTGCTTTGTACAGTTCGTCGTCCAAGCGTAGTACTCGATAATACTTGATTTTAGGCGAAGTCGACGAAGAGGATTCAGTGGACATGATGATGAAAGAGATTCTTGTGTGAGGAGAAGTGTGGAGGTGTGTTTCCGTTGTTGGGCTTTGGACTGTGAGTGAGATATGAGATACCCACAAGACATTTTCTAAAATTCTGAGACGCATCTTTCTGGTCTTAGTCATGGTCTAAGATTTAGATTTACCTAACCATTCTGTTCGACTTCACAAAGCACGCCAGCACCATTTCATTGTTCCGCCTTGCGACCAGTCAATTGAGCGATGAACAACATAAGCTACTAACCCTATCTAAACAAGGCTATATGAGACACACTCATCTTACAACACATCAACAATATATCTTGATTGAGTGCCAACATCACACTTACTTGTAGATCTTGTTCTGCGTGACCATGTTTATTAGTCCACGCGTTAATCAATTGAACAGGAATCAATAAATGGGTCAATATACAAACAATAGTTGTTGACGACGACAAGTAAAGACGAAAATGCTTCTCAAAACTAGGCTGCTTCCATTTGTTCTAATGTCATACATACATTGAATCTTTGAATATCCAATGTGCGCATAGATCTGCATGACCATCCTTGAGAATCTTATTTCATAATCTCAATCTGTGCTATGATCTGGAAACATAATCAATGGGGATAATGTGTGGTGGTTCACCAAGTGCAGTGCGACCTTCTTCTTTGAGTAGATACTATAAAATGGATTTTTGATTTTGAGGACATATTAATATTTATTAGATCTTGGTAATTGAAAGTTATCGTCAACAAAAGCAAGAAATTATTTGAGTAATATTTTATTAGATCTTGGTAATTGAAAGCTATTGTCCAACAAAAACAAAAAATATTTGAATAATATTTTATTTGGACTTGGTAATTGAAAGTTATCGTCCAACAAAAATCAAAAAAAAAAATTTGAACAATATTTTATTTGGACTTGGTAATTCAAAGTTGTCGTCCAACAAAAAAAAATCAAAAAAAATATTTGAGTAATATTTTATTAGATCTTGGTAATTGAAAGTTGTCGTCCAACAAAATCATAAGAATATCAAACACTTTAGATTTGTATTGTCAAACTTACCCATGCACCACCATCATCATGACTTATACCTTCTTAAACAAAACTACAGGAGAGAGACTGTTGGGAAGTAATGTTTCAATATGTATGGGTCAAAAAGTAACATGAAAAAAAAAACAATGCGCAAACTAACTATCCAACTCTGCTATGGCATATGGCAAACAAGGCCCAAGAAAAAAAAAGCTGGCTCAACAAGTGGTGGAGGAATCCTGCTCTCTAGAGTCTAACGAGATTTTTTCTGCGTTATCTTCGGGTTTTTGTTTCTTAATTGTAACATCAACGTCCAGGACGCTGTGGATTGCGTTTATGATCGTCTGATAATCGTCATCCGTTAGTTTGTAGTACGTTTTGAGTTGATATTTGGTGTGTGGCTCTGTGGGAGCCTCGCAACAAGAGGGAAGTTCTCTGTCAATCCTGGTGATTCGGTAACAGTTCAGATCCCAATTCCGAATAAAGTCGAGTTGCATCTCAAATCCCAACGTATTCATCAGATCGCCGATCATCTGCATAGTTAGTTCTCCCGATGAATGAAGGGTTTTGAGTACATGTGCAATGAACTTTCCATTGATTGGCTTGACTTTTCCGAGTCGAATGAGATCGGCTTGATAATCTCCCTGCTCACTCGTTGTAACTGTGATATCTTTTGGGATTTTGACCTCGCAGTACGTAGTTCCCCAATGAAATGCATAAGAAAGTATCCCAGCATAATCGGTAAAGTACACTGGATGACCGGCTCTCCAACTATCAGCCTTACGTCTCACCAAACCTGGTGCTTTGTACAGTTCGTCGTCCAAACGTAGTACTCGATAATACTTGATTTTAGGAGAAATCGACGAAGAGGATTCTGTGGACATGATGAAAGAGAGATTCTCGTGTCGTGTGATATGAGAAGTGTAGCTCACAGTTCAATTTCCAACAACACAAACACATTACAAGACATTCCCTGAAATTTCCGAGACTCGTCTTTCTGGTCTCGTTCATGATTTAAGACGTACCTCGCCCCATATTGTTCTTCCATTCTACTGCACAAAGCATGCCACCTTGCGACCAGTCAAAATTGAGCCATGAACAATACGCTACTAATTTTAGATGTAAAAGCAAGAAAATATTTGGTAATTGAAAATTATCGTCCAACAAAATTTGATTAATTTGAGAGAAAGAAAGAAAACAAATATTCGTGGATAAATTTTTAAGGATCGAAATTCAAAATCTTCAGTTTAACAAAGACATAAAAATTAATTAATTAATTAATGTATGATGTTTAAATAATAAATAATAAATAATGTCACAAACTTATGTTTTTTGTTTCTTGGATGGTTGTTGGTTTTCGTTTTCATCGTCTGTTACTTTTTCGAGTTTGGATACATTGATTTTATATCCGTCTGGAGGGGACCATGCACAAATTGCATGCACGTAGTCACCTTCGATTTTATGAACAATATATCGGCGATCTTCAGGCGCAGGCGTATTCATACCGCAATGTATTAGCAAACATTCATCTGGTTTTTGTTTCAAAATATCACCCTTTTTAAAAGGAATGTCAGTTTCAGTTTTGGTCTTGGTTTTGATTGATTCTATATCTTTGTTTTTTATTGACTTTGATTTCTCTTGTATAATTGTTTCTTTTCTTTTTTCATCGCTATCTCTGTCGTCGTTGTTGTTGTGATTAGATTGCTTCGATTTCTCTTGTATAATTGTTTCTTTTCTTTTCTCGTCGCTATCGTTGTCGTTGTGATTAGATTGTTTCGATTCCTCTTTTTTGTCTTGTGATGTATCAGTCTCCGTCAATTTCTTTTTTATTTGTTTATGAATAAAAGACCCTTTGGCATTGGTCTCAAATGTTAAATATTCAAAACCTGTTTTTGGATCTGTTACAACGCGAAGGATTGGTTGGTTTGTGATTGAAGGAATTGTAAATTTAACATTCACCAAAGGTCCAGCTCCAATCTGTGTTCCAATACAACCATAGCTGAAAAGAGAAAATTTACTTGTGCCCACTTTTACACTATCTGAAGCAAACTTTTGAAATTTAAATGGAATTAAATCACTTGCTGGCGACGTGACGCGATAGATACCATTATTAATCTGAAATTCTTGATCAACACCAAAGGGTGCATTCATTTTACAACCACTGCCCAAAGACACTATTGACCAGTTTTTAGTAAGCATGATGAATATTGTTTTTCTTTTTTTTTTTTGTTGTTGTCAAAAATTTAATATCTATAAAGTGTAAAATGTAAAGTGAATTTATTATATGTTTTTCAAAATCAGTTTAGATACATAAGAATGGACAATGAATAAAAATTTAAAAATTTCTGATCAAAATGATGGATGATTATAATATTTTGTAACCAGATCGCTTACAGGTAAAGCTGGAGCTCTTATTGAATAATGTGGATGTGAAATATGAGGTTGATGAATATTATTTTTGTCTACATTTTCCGGCAATTTCAAAAGAGTTATTGGTACATTTTTGATGACGCCACTAGGACTGTCAACAATCATGTAATTTCCTACTGATTCGTATGCGTATAAATTACCAAATTCTTTTGGGTTGTTTAATTTCACATCGACTGTATTTCCCATCATTGAAACATGAATAATTTTGGCTGGAGCCCATGTAGGAACTGATCCGGTTACCAGACACACGAATACATCTTTAGCAAATTCCAATTGAGAACTAAACGCGGCCATGTCAACTGTTCCATTTTGAACATGTCTGTTCTCTACTTTCATGTCAGTTTGGCCAAATAATGAATATAACAAACGAGCGAAAAATGGAGTATGTCCATCTGAAAATGGTCCGTGTGGCATAGGATTAGAACCATATTCATATGCGAATACACTAACTAAAATATGGCAGAATTCGTGTTCGATAATTTGTTTCATGTATTGACCAAAATTATTGTATGGATTTATTGGTCCTGTTTCATAATATAATGTATTTTTTGGATCGCCGTTATTCAGTTTATTGCTTAAAAAAGATTTAAGTGATGTTGCAACATTAAAATTCAACGTTAATTCATTTGATCCTTTCAAAGCAGAGACATATGCGTGTGATTGACTCAAAGAGTCTGCCGAAATTTGCAGTCCAATTTCATAATTTAAACTACGCATCCACTCTCCTGATTTGCCTTCTGGATTTACATATTTTTCCATTTCCCCTAAAAGGGATTCCAATAATTTCATCCAATTTTGGACTTGTCTTTGACTAAAATAAGGAGCAGGTTTCGAGCCATCCTTGTCTGGTGTTAAAGAGTGGCTGAATGTATTTTCAAACATTTCTTTTTTCACTAATTCTCCATTCCATATGTTGACATCGTCCAAACCTTCAAGAATTTTTTGGCATGCTTGTTCATATATAGTTTTTCTTTCTTTGCGCCAAGCTTCGGCGGTATATTTATGTAACCATCCCGTAAACCATTTTAGATTGGTATAACTATCAATCATTGTATTTTTAGATTCGGTAGTATCTTGAACAATATCTTGCAAAGAATCTTTTTTATTAGCAGGCCTTAAACCATGAATATCGATTTTATCAATTGGGTCTACCACTCCATTGCCAATATATAATTCGTCTACATATCCAATGAATTCATCGGTAAGGTGTTGTTTGAAACCATACTTTAATCTTTTTAAAACCGTTTCGTCGTTTTCATTGTACACATAATCAGGATGTTGCACATTATTAACATATCTTTGAACACTTCCTGATTCAAAATACCATAATCCAGGTAATTTTTCTAATGATGGAGGTATATCAGGATCTGGTTCACCTGATTCTCCTTTTTTTTTGAAAACATTTTCAATTTCGGGGGGATTTTCATCATCTCTGTAACATGAAGCAGGTTCGTCGTTAAATGGATTAAAAACTTCTCTTTCCATGTTTATTCTTACTGCTACTCTTTCTCTTCCCGCATTTTTTTTTCTTTGCATTACCCAAAAGTCAAATTGATTAACATTGTCAAATGCATTGCAAGTAAAACTCATTTCCTTTAATAAATATTCAAGCTTGTTACGGTATTCTTGCTCCTTTTCATTTCTGGCAATATAAAACGTATCAAAGGTCTCCAATGTAAATCCATCCAATAAATCAATAACACTTTTATCAAATTCAGATTGATATCGAATTACTTTCACTGTTGTAGGGTATGATAAATGTTTTCCCATTCGAATAGCTCTATATACAGCTTGATTATCTTTGTCAACAGAAACGTTTGACACATTCATTAAATGAACATAGTGAACATCATGTAAACTAATAGATACATTATAAGGACCTGTACCCATCACCGTTGAAACAAAATGTTGCTCTTGATTCCAATCTCCATTAAACAACTGTACCATTTTATTATTTTTTTCCGTAACCCAAGCTTCATCTTGATCTGCTTTTGTTTTAGTCAATAAAGATATAAAACCTATATAAGGAGATTTAGGTTTATTTTCTTTTAAACATTTTTGTAAAGTTTCACCTTTCGACGTTTCAACAGATTTCACGGATTTAATAGCCTTTTCAGCCTTTGAAATAAACTCATTTGTAATTTTTTCAATAGTTGAGGCTCGACTTGTTATTACTTGACTCTTTTTGCCGGATGCAGGCGCATCTGGTTCATATCTACCTAATTGCCAAAAAGCCTTTGATTGCTTTTCATCTTGTACAAGAAAATCAGAAAATTGTTTAATACTTCCAGGTACTTCACTATATACCCAATGTCTAAATGAATAATTTTGTTTGATGTTTTCGGCAATCATTTTGTATTTACTTTCATTAAATTTTCGACGCAATTCATTGACACCAGCTCGACTTTTAGGAGGTTTTGATCCAAGAAATTTTAATTTATCCCAAGGGTGATGGCCATCTGGATAATGAATTTTTAATATTATTAACCATGAACCTGTAACAATTGGAAATTCGGGCACGAAAAATGAGGCGCCTTTTTCCGATTCCACATATTGCATCAAATGGGCTCCAAGTATATTTGAAGGTAAATCTGTTCCTCTTGTAAATGTACTATTGATGTCATTTTCGTATATTTCTTTCTTTTCAGAAATTAATTTTGCAGCACACCAAAGTACAAATTTAGATGTCTCTTCTTTCGCTTGATTTTTGAGTTTACTTGTTATAGTTAGTGTACTATCACGTGATATATTTTCTTTTATCGAGAACATTTCTTTCATTGTCATGAGTTGAAGTCTAGAATCCTTGTTTTTCAGTTCATTTACTCGTTTAGCCATCAACTTTTTTGAACTAACTTTGATATGTTCACTCAAATGAAATGTCATGGCTTTATCCTCTTGTAATAAAGATACAACACTTTTTTTGGCACCATTTTCTATACATCTGCAAAATTTACGAGCTCTGGCTAAAAGAGAACTTTGTTCTACATCTTTGTCTTCAGGAACTCGTATTAAATATTTAGGACATATACGAGATATAAGAGCACCAATCATAATATCAAGTTCTTTGGAAGCTAATTGTATTTCTTGATCAAATAATTTTTTAGAAGCAACGTTTTGTTTTTCCATCAACAATGGGTATTGGTCACATAAATTTTTGATAGCAAATAGTCTACTGGTTCCGAGAAATGGGAGATTTTTACACATGACAGCCTCTTCCAGAAAATAAATACTTTTTGTGACTCCAGTCAATTTTGATAAAACAGGCCATTCTATTTTCAACTTATTTAATTCATTCGCGGATGTGATATCTGCATGTGGTATATCTGATTCGTCGTCGTTTTCTTCAATTATATCCTCATCTTGTTCATCTTCATCACCTTCATCTTCGTCTTCATCTTCTTCTTCTTCTTCTTCTTCCTGACGATGTTTTTTCTTTGTAATTTTACTCTTTTTCTTTGATACCTTTTTTATCCTTTTGGGATTCACGTCATCCAAAGATGGCATCCACCCAAAATTAAATATAGGTTTCATTTTTTCGATATCAATTTCTTCTTTTTTGATAAGCCCCTCAAGTTTTTGCTTGTTTGTAGTTATATAAACAGTCCCAGAATCGTTAATTGAAGCTAATAATTTCACACAACATTGTATAATCGAACCAAGACGAGAAGTCGGATGAAGTTTAAAATCCTTGTATTCAATCAATTCATCTTGATTACTTATTTTCAACTCATTCAAGACTTGGAATACAATGTTTTGTAAAACTACGCGATAATTATTGAAAAATGATCTCAGCAAATCGTATTTTTCTGCCGCTTCTTTCATTCCATTTGGATATTTTTGTTTGGGTTCATTCTGTATAACTTCTTTCAAAGTATTCTTTGATTCATATGATTTTTGCATTTTGACGTAAATTGACATAAATAAAGAATTTTTCCTAATATCTTTGAATAAATTTATATATGTGTCATTACTTTGAAATTTGTGACTGTCTGCAGAAAGTAAACGAAACATTTCTGAGTAATACTGTTTAGTCTGCCAAACTTTTAAACCATTTACTAGCTTAATTACAGTTCCAAGAGGCGTTTGATTTTTAGGTCCTCGAAGAGATTTGAATAGGTTATCAACAACTTTGGGTTCTTTTATTGTAGCCAAAACAAATTTGTCAGCATATAATGGTTTACCTTCTTGACCCGCAAGTTCTTCTTCCTCTTCTTCTTTCTTTTCTTCTTCTTCTTCTTCTTCGTCACCAATTGCCAATTCTTCTACTGGAGCGCCTTTTTGCTTCTTTTTGGCAGCTTTCTTCTTCTTTGGTAATACTACTTTAGCTTCAACTGACCAAAGTGGTCCGTCTGGGTTTAAGCTTTCTTTAGAGATGTAACTAGTCAATAAAGAAAGAGACTTTTCGTCTAATTCTGCATTATTTGAATAGATTCCCAATTTTTCAATTTCGTCATGATATTTACCATCCCTTAATTGAGCATACACCATGGGCTCTTTTGACAAGTCGAGATATGTGACGAGACCGCGAATTAAAGTTCTAAATTTATCAACATTCGAACCTAAATTACTTGGACCCCAATGTTCATCCCAAGCATCTTTAAGAATTTTTTCCACATCTTTATTTATTCTCATAGAGGAAGGGTCATACAATTCCATATATTTTGAAGCTAGTTTAGGTGTTGGAAATGATGGTTTTTTCATTACTGAGTTGAATGCTGCTCCTAACATATAAGGTTCGCGTCCCAATAAAGTAGCAGTCAAGGCAGCTAATCGTGGCCTTCTATTCATTGGACCCGTCGTGCGAAGTTTGTAAACTTGTAAAAACACAGCCCATAATTTTTCTCTTGTTCGTTTATTGGCAAATGGATCATTCTCCAACAAAAGATGAAATTCATCAATTAAAATAACATCTCGACTTGTAAATTCTGTCTGTGCTGCTTGCTTCAAAAACGCATCGGCTGTCCAAAATTTCACGGGTCTTAAAATTTTGATATTCGTACGCAACCTTGAAGCTTGAGGCATTTTTTTCAAATCTCGGCGAATTCGTTCCGCGGCATCCACTTCAGCTTCTTCGGAATCATCTGGAAATGACACATTTTCTCCTTCTTCTTCTTCTCCTTCCTCTATTTCAATATCATCAGCAATATGATGTTCTTCGTCTGCGTCATTTATACTTTCTTTATGTTTAAATATATCTTTATTATCACGAAGTACAGTAGGGCATAGAAAATAATGTGTTCGAAAAGTTGACTGGACGGCAGTATTCAGATAAATAACAAACACTCGAGCTCTCGGCTTTTTTGCAATATCTTCAAGTTTCTTTTTTGTTTGAGCTAATCTAGATTTGCGTATTTTTTTATTTATGGCAGATTCTTCTTGTGGTTTTTCTCCATCTTTTGCAGGGGAAGGAGGAGGAGGAGAAGATAAATTTTTGATATCAATCTGTAAATCTCGAATCATTGACCAATGTCTTATCAAAAATTTATTTACTATTTCCATTGCAGCACATGTCTTTGTTGTACCTAAACCATGGTTGACAATTGCACTTTGCTTCCCACCAATATCAAATACATGAGAAGTGGCTTGATGATGTGGAAGTTGTTGAAATTTGGTCTTTGTTCCAGGCTTTGCATTTTTAATTGCGTCCATGGATGCTACGGCGGAAGGTAACCCATCTTTGAATTCGCCCGTATGATGATCACGTTGAGTAAATATTCGATTCCAAAAGTTGTAATAATAATCCTTTTCTGGATCAGGATAGTATGGTAACTCCGGAGCAATACGATTAAATTTGATAATTGATTTTGAAAGAGACTGTTCACCCGCTCCTAATTCTTCTTTTTCCTCTTCCCCTTCTTCTTCTTCTTCTTCTCCTTGTACTTTCTCTTTATCAGTATAGATGGATTTTGTAATATTTTTTATATTCAATGTTACATTGTCACCGACTTTCCCCCTACCAGATAATAAATATTTATCATTGACACCATCATAATTTTGATTAGGTACATTTTCTCGCTCTCTAATAATAATATCAGGCGTTGATACAAATTCATGCGCTCCACCTTGTGGTGTAAATACAAATTCAGGTGTTCCACCTCCTGGTGTATATGCAAAGTCAGGTGTTCCGCCTGCAATTATAAATTGAGGTGTTCTATCCGCAGGAGTTTGAGCCAAATCTATATATTCTCTTTCTTTGTCAATATTCTCAATATTAATAGGATAAGGAGGTAGAATTGGTGGTAAAGACATGTTTTTCTGACACAACAAAAAAAAAAGATAAAAATGTATAAAATGAAGTTAATTTGTATTGTATAGTATATATTTTTTTTTATCAATCATAATAATAACATTAAATAACAAAGATAATAATAATAATAATAATAATAATAATAATACAGAGTAATAAAGATTTAAAAAAATTAAACACTTGCCGTTGTTGTTGTTGTTTCTTTTTGGTCATGAATATAAAATTGGTTGATGTCTGAAACTATATCTCTCGCCCTAGAACCAAAACTTTGAATCATATTTTGTTGTCTAAATAAATATTTAATCTTGTCTTCTGCACTACTACTACTATTAGCATGACTCATTTGGTAAGCATAATCACTTCTGATGTTTTGAATACTAAAAGTTATCAAAGATAACACATGAACTTTATCTTTACAATGTCTACCTATATTATAGGACGATAATAATTTATCCTTGTTTTCTTGTGCATAAACATTCAAAACGTGAGTAATTTCTCTTTTATGATGACAAAGATCACATGTTGATATGTGTCCAGATCCTTTTATAAATTCAATAGATGTTTTATGAATTATATTGTTATTAGTTTCATTAAAAAATATGGATTGAATTGGTTTATTTACAATCATGTCTGACGATGATATTAATGATAATATTGTAGAAGACCAAAACTTGCTTCCGAAAGATGTTTGCCACATAAATATATCTTGTGAACAAACAAAATCTCGAAATGTACATAATTCAATGGTATAGGTACAATCCACTGATTCGTTGATGCTGTTGTTGTTATTACTGTTATTGCTATTATTTGATGACACTTTATCCAATAATTTTTTTGTAATTATATCTGACGAAGATAATAATTTGTCTTCCAAATACAAGCAAAATATCAAACCAGAAGACCGACATACTTTTTGACTTGTTGAATCCAAAACATAAAATATAAAATGATCTTTTGGATCACATATACCTATAATTTCTTCTTCGTTAGGAAGAATTTCAACCCTGTCTGACAAAATGAGATGTTTACAAGACAACACTTGGCTAGCATCTATGAATCCTGGAATCTGATCAATTGTGAAACACCTTTGAACGGAAATTTGAATATTATTGTTATTGTTATTACCATTATTATTGATACATGATATCATCAAAATATGTGGAGAGCTTTTACTACCAGCGTATATAAAATTACCAATCTCTAATGGGTACCATTTTTGTTTGAAATTACAAAATGTTAAAATAGTGAGCGTCTCCTCTTGTTTTTGATTTGATGGAGGTGATGGTAAACAAATAAAAGAAGATGATGTATTAGTTATTGGCGTTGCAGATATTATTGGTGTTGTTGTTGTTGTTGTTGTATTATTATTATTATTATTACTTTGCATTTGAATTTTACGTATTCTTTCTCGCAAAGAATAGTTTTCGTCATCACTATCAATTATATCAACATCTGTATCTCCATCGCTATCATCCCTTTCAGACGCTTGACTCAAGTCTTTTGGGTCGCATTCATCGACATCGACATCAGCGTCGTTATCTGAATTTTCTCTTACCCATTTTCCTTCTTTTTCTTTTTCTTCTTCTTCCTCTTCAATAGGCATAATATTTTTTGAATAAAATGAAGGAATCGGATTGAATAAAACAGTTTTTTTCTTGTGTGGCGAGGATGCAGACATAACTTTCCAATGTTGTTTTGTACCTAAATGAACAATAAAATGTTCTTTTTTCTTTTTTGCTAATATTGAACGTGGTTTACGTTTATGTTCTTGTTCTTGTCGTTTCAATATTTGCCAAACCTGCGCAAGCAGATCACACTCTGATACAGAAAGAAAAGATCTCAGTTGGATATGAGTTGATGCTTGAGAGAGTAAATGGTTTTCACAAGCAGGTGTAATAAAAGTATCGCGGCTTAATTCTTCTAAAGCAATTGCAAGAGAATAATTTTGTGAGGATGGTATTGATGTTGATAAAGAAAAATCATTCATATCATAGAAATAAATAAAATAAATCAAAAATAAAAATAAAAATTCCGAAAGAATGAAAAATGATATAATCATGATTACAGACAAACAAACAAAGAAATCCGATATTAATAGTTAATATTAATATTAATAATTATTTTATTTTTATTTATTTATTTATTTATTTATTGAAGAAGAAGAAGATGATATTGAAGATGATGTTGATGATGGTGATGATGGTGATGATGACAATATGCAATATATTCCTATTACGAAAATAAGAATAACAAAACACGCGACCGTCATTCCTAGTGGACCATGAAACCATTTCATATTTATTTGTTCACCTTCATAATTTGTAATGTGAGTATTATCACTATTTTCGTTATATATATGACTACTATCGGCACAATATGCTTGTATTATATCTCTTTCTTCAATATTTTTTATTCGAGCCAAAACATTTTTTCTTTTTGATATAAGAACACGACGAGATAGTAAAGGTTCCGAACCTAATATCATAGAAGAGGTCAATAAACGATTTCTATTTGGATTTGTCTTGGACATAAAACATGTTTTAGACCATGTAGTGGAATTATTCCTGTCAAACCCTGAATTATCAATTAAAGCATTCATTAATAAATATTCAATTGCAATTTGATCTGGTAATTTCGCCCATTCTTGAGGAATAATACACGCCGAAGAAATGCCTCCAACCTCTCTAGCAAATTTGTTTACAAACCAATCATGATATACTTGCATATGTTTCATAGGTTTCCATGGTACCAGCGGATCATAAAAAATGGGCATATGAATAGGCATTTTGCTATTTATGTCGATTGTTTCAAACATTTTCTTTCGTATACTGTATATATTATTACATAATAGAGATGTTATAATACTTTTATATGTATATGGAAGTTGAGAATTTAAAATGTTCAAATTACTTGTCTCTCCTTGATTGATTGATGCAACAAGACCATTTTTACATAATATTTTGCGAGAGATCAAGTATTTATGTTGTTGTTGTTGTTGTTGTTGTTGATAGATTGCTTTTACAGGTCCCATCCAATCACTAGAAAATTGCAAATTATTATCATCTATGGATCTTTGATAAAATTTGATTCCCAACATGGGAAGATAATTAACATACGGATTTTGAATCGCATCAGGATTAATTGTCATATATTTTATTCCACAAAGAGCCATACCTGGTGTGCTCGTCCATGTAAATGTATCATTGTTATATTCTCCTTGATTATCAACGGAAATTATCTGTTCCTTTATGTTGTGTTTCATTGTTGTTGTTCCGATATGTAATAAAGCTGACAGTTGAGATCTTGTATAGCATTTAATTCCAGTAATACGTGTTGGAAAATCAGAACAAATCTGGGCAGACATCCCAGGTGAAATAACTACATTAGTTGGTCCAATATAAAATGTAATTGATGTTATACCCCAATCCCATTCCGATAATAATTCAGATTGTTCGCAATTATTATTGTAATATTTATATAATGGAAAAGAAACAACATTTTTCGATATTTGATTTATCCTCCATCTATCGATAAGATCTTTGGGATTATTTCGATGGGGACCATCTTTAGTTTGACATTCAATTTCTGAATATTTCAAGCGCAATGATGGATGGTTATTTCCCATTAAAGTAGTTAATACATAAATAAATAAATAAATAAAAACAAGTAGTACGTATGGAAGCAAAATATTAAGATTTTTTCAAAACAAAAAGTCCAATATAGAATGAATAGACTCGATTATTATTTTTTTTTTGAAGAAAAAGCTTCCCTATTTTTTGTTTAAATAAAAAAAAAAAGTTACGATTAAAAGAAAGAAAAGTACAGAAATAGACAAACAAACAAACAAAGCAAGAGAGCTTCTATTATAAAAAAAAGAGGAGAAAAAGTTATACAATCAAAAAGAATAATAATAATTTTGTCAAGTGTCATCTATTACTTTATTTTATTCCAAGTAATAAAAAATGTCAACTTCCAGTTATGTTACTGATATTGTATATTCATATGGCAAACAGTCGAGCGATTTAGAACATATACGTAAAATGACTTCAGCCATTTTGAACAAAAGTAACCCGTCATTCGAAAACATCTCTGATGAAAGTAAAAAATCGATTGCTGATATAGATTCTAAATTTGGCAGTAATGAAATTATGGCTAAACTTGTTCGTATACAAGCACTTTTACATGATGGTGAAAAATATTCTCGCAAAATATCCGATGAACTAATCACTTTGCGTCGCAGATTACAGAGTGATGAAAATAAAGGTAAAAAAGTAATTCAAGACAAGGAAACTATTATTCTAAATTTAGAAAGCAATACTAAAGAACTTGAAACCCAAATTGGAATATTACAAAAAGCATTAGAAGAGTCGAACGAAACTAAATCAAAATTGGCAGTTGAGTTGAAAGAGGTTGAAACTAAATTATCAGAACAAATGAAAGAGGCTAGTAAAATAGCAGAAAATTTTCAAAATGATTTAACTCGAATGGAGGAAACACACTTAAACATGGAAAAGAAAATAAAGGATAATAATATTGATCATACTAATGAAATAAACAAGTATAAATTAGAATTAAAATCTCTTGAAGAAACAATGAGTTTGCGTGATCAATCTTTATCTGAAAAGCAAGATATAATTTCTACTTTAACAAGTCAAAAAAATGATCTTGAGCAAAAATTGAGTCAGCAGTTGGCTTCCGAAACATCCTTACTGGCGTCAAAACAAACTTTTGATAATCAATATTTCAACGTCAAACAAGAACTTGAGACGGCCAAATCCCAAGTCCAAGATCTGAGAACAAAACATTTAGAAGCAATAAACAAAATGAAAGATCAATTGGTAGCCGTACAAACCCAATTGTCCGAAGTCACAAGGCTAAAGGAAGAATCTTCGACAAGCCTTGAACAAAATTCTCAAAAATTGCAAGACATGTCCAAGCAGTTGGAAAAGGAGATTGCTGACAAAGAAGAACTGAAAGAAAAAAATAACCGATTAATGGAATTAAACAATGCTCTTGATAATAAGATTGAAGAAGTATATACACAACAAAAAGTGATTCATCTTATGAAACAGCTCCGATCGATTTATCAAAGTGGTGGATATATGAATCTGGCATGGATTATAAATGATTTGGAGCAAAATCCATTCACTATATCGTCATCATCATCATCGTCTTCTTCATCATCAAAATTACCTAAATTTGAAGGAACATTAGAGTTTTTCCAAAATGCAAGAAAAAACATTTCAGATGAAGATGAATCTCTTAGAGACTTTAATCAAACCTGTAAAACAACATTGGAATCGAAATCAACCTATCCAATTACAAATATAAAAAGAACCTTTGTTGATACAATTAATAGTATCCAATTCTATGATCCAGAGAATCCAAATGAAAAACATAAAATTGCCAAGTTTGATATTGTTTTTAACGAAAACTGTCAAAATACTGACATTAAAAATGACTTGATCTTAAGAATAATCGATATGCATTTAACAGTATCTCTTCCTTCAAATATTTTGACATTTGTTGGTATTGGCGACCCAGTTTTCACAATTAATCAGAATGTAGATGGAGTTGTCAAAAAATATATGTTTGCAAGGTCTCCGGGTAGCCTTGCGCATATGATTGTAGAAAGAATGTTTCAAAAGCAAAATTCTCAACCAGTTAATGTTAAAATAGAAATCAAATATTTAACAAATGCGTCGACAACAATTGGAAATGCAAATGAAGAAATTTTATTCAACAATATTGAGGAGTGGAAAAAGTCTTTAGTTTTGAAAAAACTTGATAAAAGTCCTAATTATATGCATATAATGTCTATAAGTCAGAAAGCAGAACTTGAAGGAGATCCAGATGTGACTTACTTGCTTATTTATATTCCTCCTTATAAACATATCAACGATGATCATTTGGAAACTATTTCAGAATTAATAAATAGTACAACAAGCAATCCAATGACATATCAGAAACAAATGGGCATGTACCCAACAAAAACTGTTGCCCCAAATAGCATGTCTAATGCCATTGTAAGATTTATAGATATTGGACCAAGAACTCGTCAAGATAAAATATATCCAACAATTTTACTAAGTCCATTTTCATTGAGCAATAAATTAGATTTATCAAAAAAGAGAATTGATATGTTGGAAAAAATTACACAAACAAGAAAGTAAAAATTATAAATTATAAATTATAAATAATAATAATAATTTCATTTTTAATGCTTTGTTCTTCTTGTAACCTTAATTTTGACATACATAGCATATTTTATATTTGTTTTTATTACTTCATTTCATTTCAATAAATTATAATAATATCTATGGGAACAACAATATCGTCCTTATTTCGAAATCAATCAGACAATGATGATAAGCATTATGATGATTTAATATTTCAGTTTGACAATCCACTTGGCAATATTTCTGTTTTAAAAGATTGTTTTGACTCCACACTAAAACAAATTTCTTCAGCATCATCATTAATACAATCATCATCTGAAGAATCAAACACAATTATTTATAAATGTAAGCCATATCAAACGTTTTCTTTGGTTTCACCTTCATCGTCATTATCTTCTTCAAGTTTAATATATGCAAACCATTGCCAAATTTTATCTAAATCTATAGTTTTTGGATCTGACAATTTAATCTTGACAGATGATTGTATTGTTATAGGAGATAGAAATCAAATATGGGGGAAAAATACATTATGTATAGGTTCTTTTAATTGGATCGGAGGATCCAGATGTATAGGCTACGGCTGGGAAACGTCACTGACAGGTTCCATGGGCACATGGTATGGAACTTTACAAAAATCGTCATTTGAATCTTTGATACAATTAAATAATAAAATTATTCAACCTTCAAAGCAAATACTATCATCGTTCAATAGTAAGGAATATAAATCAAACGTTGCATGTCAAGTAAAAAATTGGATTATAAAAGAAATAACAAACCAAAAAGAACAAGATATAGATTTTTATCCCCCCACAAAAAAAAAGAAAAAAGAAATCAATATTATTATTCCAAGAAGATCTATTCGATTATCAGCATCATTGTCAACATCATCCACTCTTCAAAAAGACAAATACAAAGATGTAAATAACAAAATAATAATTGTGAATTCAGATCTTAAATCTATGAAAAATCGAATAAGACGCAAGTACAAAAATTTGTTTGCAAATGGCGGATCCAAAAATGCTTGATTATTGATGTTCTAATCTTATATTGATAAATATAATTTTTATTTGACTAAACATTGAAAAGATAAGCAGTAAAATGATTGTGAAGAAGTGTTTGTTTTAGGAGGATTTAGGGGTAGATGATGCTGATGACGATGCTTATGACGACGGTGGTGTCGTTTTGTTGTTGTCTTTGTTGTCATCCGGTTGTGACCGACGAATATAGAATCCGCGCAAGTCAACTTTAGTGATAAAAACGTCACGAGTTCCTTTTTTGAAAACAGGTGAGCTTTTGCTCCAGACAGGTGTGTACTCGTAGCGCACTTGATTGGGATCTTTTTGAGAAGAGTGGCCATCGTTGATTTCTGCGTTGGGGCACATGATGTTTTGTTGAACAGACACGATGTTGATAATTGTTTGACCTTTCGGAATGTGATTCTGATGGAATGTATTGAATAATGCGTGTTTGACAAAAAGTATGTTTTATTTTTCTAGATGTATTTCTTTCTTTATTTAAATATAGACGTCTTTCTTTCTTCGTTTACAGAGTACAAATGTCCACCGGTCAAGAATTTGAACATGATTAATAAGGAATATATGCTTTCTCGTTTGCATCCCATTTGGAATGAGAGATAGAGTCGCCCAAAATTCCTACTTTTCCATTTCCTGATACAGGAGCCCAACATGTTTGACAATAAGGGCGATTATAAAATGCACAATGTGAATATTTTGCGTGATGATTAGTCACAGCATAATCTGTTTTCTTGTTACACTGATAACAGTTCGCTCTTCCAGAAACTTGCACGTTGGAAGAGGAAGTCGAAGATGACATGTCGCTCATATTGTTTTTTTGTTTGGTTGTCGAAATCAATTCAAAAATAATTTATTGTTTTTTCTTCTTTTTTACTTGGGGTTGTGTTTTGGAGAGAGTTGGAATGTGCTGCATTGCATTCAACAACAGATACCTTATGTCATTTATAAATTTCAAAAAGAAAAAATCCATATTGTCTTAGACAATTGTATGATGGTACAGTAATGATATAGTAATCATTAGTCTCAATCAACAAAAGTTAGCTCTTCTTTAATAATTTATAAACATGAATTATAAATGTTTGTATCATGATGTCCTTTCTTTAATTTTCTCTAATTTGTCTTTCAAAGATATGATATCTGCTGGACTCGCAAATAAAGCTTGGTATCACTCAAGCACAAATGTTCCATGTAGAAAGGAATCATTAAGAAATAAGAATCCACATATTATAGATGCGTCCATTTCATCCAAGTATGGATATCACATAACGAATTTGGACACAACAATGGATGGTTATGGTATTAGCTTTGATGATACAATGACTCTTGCGAATGCCATCACCAAAAGCAAAGTGCTTAAATCAATTGCTTTAAACCAATTTATAGGTCTAAATGCTCAGGGAGTTGAAGCTATTATGAATGCTATTAAACTAAATCCGCATATATCTGATCTAGATATAAGTTGGAGTTATCACCTGAAAAAAAATAGCACACAAATCGTGACATCTATCATTGAACAAATGCCATCCATAACTTTTGTTGATATGACTGGAAATCGAGAAGGGATGCAACATATTGGGTCGATGATTGGAAAATCTAAAACTTTACTTTCAATAAATTTAAGCAGCTCAAGCATACGTGATGAAAATGCTAAAATCATTGCGAACGCTATCAAGAAAAGTTCTTCTATAACATCAATTGGTTTAGATAACAACGATTTTGGAGTTACGGGAATCCAAGTTCTTGCTGAAGCTATCATTGAAAGCTCAACTTTGAAATCGATTTCTTTAGCTACCAACCCTGACATGGGAGTAGAGGGATCGATTGTTATAGCAAATTTACTCATGCAAAGTAAAACATTAACAGAAATTGACCTAACACACAATCGCATTAATGATGATGTTTCTATACTTATTGCAGATGCAATTAAACAAAATGTAAACCTAAATTCAATAAAATTTGGCAATAACAATATTTCTATGCCAGGAGTTATTGCTTTTGCAGACACAATCAACAAAAGCTCTTCTCTCAAATTAATTGATTTTGGAGGATGTACTAAAATTGGTTTTGCAGGTACAAAATTAATTTTGGAAGCTATTAAAAATAATCAATTATCTAAATTATTTTCGTTAAACTTGTCAGGTTGTTTTGCGGGCTCCGACGCAGAAAAAAAATTAACTTTATTACGCTTAATTAAGGAATGTGTTTTGATGTCTTCATCCCTGACACACATTTATATTAATGGAAATTTAATCAAACATGATGGCGCCAAAATTATAGCATCAGCTATTGAACAAAGTAATAACTTGGCATTGATCGATATTAGTAATAACCTAATTGGATTAAAAGGATCGACACTTATTGCAAACGCTATTGCGAAGAGTACTTCAATGACATCAATTAATTTAAGCAGTAACAAAATTTTTGAAACAGAAGCAATAACATCAATCATTAATAAAAGTTTATTTATTAAATCATTAGACATGAGCAATAATTCCAAGACTGTCCATACCAAATATAACAAGGCTTACAAGCCTTATAAATATTTTTCGGGGGTTTCTTCTTCTTCTTCTTCTTCTTTATCTTGAACAAATTATTTTTTTTGTTTGATTTGATTAGAAAATTCAATAAATGTCAATAATATGATTGTTTTTATTTTTTTCTTTGTCATTCAGTTTTTTCAATTAAACCATTTCGATAACATCCATAAAATTTGAAACATCTATGACATACAAACATCTATATAATGATGTTCTTTCTGTTGTATTTTCTTACCTTACATTAAAAGAAATGGTGTCTGGAGCACTTACACACAAAAAATGGTTGCATGTAAGTACGCTCATTCCATGTCGCAACGAGTCTTTTTCTCACAAGAAAGGTGAAACAGTTAATGACGCATTTTTAGCTATGAAATCTCAATATGCATATCATATCACATCATGGGACATCAGCTATATGTTGGAAAAAGTAAATCAAGACAAATTACTTACTATTGTCAAAACAATTGAACAAAATAAATTTGTTACATCAATTGACTTGAGTAATAATAATTTGAATAAATATTATAATGAAATTATGGGAGCCATCAAAAAAAGCGAATGTCCAATTACCTCAATAAATTTGAATTCAACTCAAATTTGTACTAAGAATGCTATATATATCGCAGAAGTATTAAAAGATATCCCAGGATTAAAAATGATCAATTTAGGAAATAACTGGTTCAAAAATAAGGGCGCGATCGCCATTGCATCTGTCATTTCTAAACACTCTGAAACGATAACGTCTATCGATTTTAGTTGTAATTGTATAGGAAATGAAGGAATCATGGCAATCGCTACCTCTGTACAAGAATGTACATCTTTAATTTCGATTGATTTCAATAAAAATAATTTTGTGTTGGAAGGGAATGTAGCTCTTTTTTCTGCTATAGAAAAAAGTCCATCTCCTATTACTTCAATTATTATGCATGGAGATTATATCGGAAGTAGTACATCTGTCCAAGCGTTGGCGTCTTTGATAGACACAAAGCCAACTCTAACTTTAGTCGATGTAAATTTTTGCTCCATTGACGATGGAGGTGTCCAATGTCTTATGTCTTCCATCGAAAAGAGTGGCTCGTTTTTACAAATCGATTTAAGCTATAATCAAAAAATTGATAATATTTTATCTTTCCAGACCATTTCGAATGCTGTCAAAAAGAATCATCAAATTAAATCACTAAGCCTAAGTGGCATCATTTTGGATATTGACGCCATTTCTGTTATTGGCGATTGTATATCTCAAAGTACAACCATTCATTCAATCGAATTGAGGCATTGTGGACTTGATGCCCAATGTTTACTGGTAATTGCAGACATGATGAGAAGGAATAAGTCTTTGGCCTCAATTGATTTAGGATATAATAATAAAAATACTAATGTAATAAATGATAAAAGAATGGTAAAAACTGCCATGGAATCCATTGCGGATGCCATTGCCTCAAGTACATCACTTACTTCTTTTGATTTTTCAGGAAACAATTTAGATCCCACATATTCTAAAATTATTATCAGTGGAATTAGCCATTGTCCGACAATCAAAGAGATAATTTTATCTAGCAATGTTATTGGCTTTGAAAGTTTAAAAATCTTGGATATAAGTTGCTTTCAAATTTCAAGAATTGACTTTGATCAATGCGATTTTGATTATCAAAAAGCAAACGTCATTGCATCTATCATTTCAAATAAAAAGCGGGCCATATCATTAATTAGTTTAAATTGTTGTGGCATTGATTATAAATCTGCAAAAATTATTGCAGAGGCTGCTGCAGAAGTTCCATCATTAACATCAATTGACCTTGGATGTAATAAAATTGGAGATGATTTTATTCCGGTTATCGGAGCTATTCTTCAAAAGAACAAGTCTCTTGCTTTTATTGAGACTAGGTACAACAACTAGCGTTTTAGAAATTTCAAAAACATTGTATTTATTTACTTGTCAATAACATTATATTTAATTTCATTCATTTTTCGAAATCAAAAACCCTCGAACTCACCGTGATCTCGATCTACGTGATCAGACTATAAACATGCCTTTAGATCTATTCTTTTTATACGAGGAGTCGGATGGAGATGAATGTCTATCTGTGGAAAAACAAACTTCTATGCATGAAATTTTAGAACACGCATTAAATTTTTTTCGTATTGCTAAAGATCAACTTTCTATATCATTTGGAGAAAAGTGGATTTTTTATGATAATGATTCCAAAGATCTTACTGTCAAGTCAAGTGGTTTATTGGAGTTTGTCCAAAATCCGGATTGGAAATCATACAATAAGTATGTAGTTGTCAATGTGCACAATGGTCCCGTTGAATGTAAATTGCCTACTCAAATTATTATTGACAAAATATACTCTTTTTGCGACAAACAAAATATTGTTCCAAATTCTTTTTTTCGCGTAAAGCCACAAGATTCATCATTGTCATCATCACCATCATCACCATCATCATCTCCTATCGATAAAAATAAAAGCAAATCAATTTGTAAAATTATTGATTGTGACACACATGAAATTCTCGAGAATGAAAAATTGTTAATCTGTCCAAATCATCCACATGTAATTCTTATGCCTAGTAAAATTTTGGAAAATACATCAGAAATCCTATTTTGTGGGTATCCCTTCTCATTTAAATGTGCCGATTTGGATCACTCTCTCGAGCTTGACGCTCAAAGGATCAAATATAATAAAGACATACAAGAAGCTAAAAATGCACTAGATCTTGCTAAAAAATCTTTTATAAAAGCTGTAGACGATTTTAATAAAATTGAAAACAGTATATCTGAGGAAAGTTGCAAAGATGCTGATTTAATATATCAATATGGATCTGTTTCTATGCTTAAAAAACTTTCGTCACAACGGCTAGAAGCTTGCAGCCAAACTTGGAGTAAGCTTGTTGCACAGAAAAAGCCTGAAATTGACCTCAGTAAAACAATTACAGTTGTCAGAACAATTCAAATGAAAGTTAAATTTGGCCGTAATAAACTGGCGAATGGACGAGATGTTTGGATTTTACCTTTGAAAGACAACGCCCCAACGATAGATTCAAGTAAAGTGTTTTTGGGAGAATAATAATATTTATTATATTGTGCATAACTACATTTGCCTTTGATTAATTGATTGATTGATTGATAATTGTCAACTTTGTTTTTGTCTATGCTTATAAAAATGAATCAAACGCTTTTTTTTTATTTTTGAAATTTTTTATCAAAATGCATGCAAACATGCAAACAAAAATAATTGGCTCATATTTCTTTTTGTAAATTATTATTTATTGCAATATCTTATTGCTATCGCTATCATCTCCCATCATGGACGAAAACGAGAAACTCTCATCAAAAGTAGAAGAGGAAGAAGAAGAAGAATATCTTTACCCAGATCCATCTCGAGGCGACCCCCTCGCCATTTGTTACAGACACTCGTCTAAAATTTTCAAAGATCCAATCATGATGATTCGATGGAGCGGTATACTAGCATCCAATAATAATTTACAAAATGGGTTGTTAAATTACATCTTTCAACAAAAACATGATGATATTGATGATATCAACAAAATAATCACGTTTATAAATTCTATAACGGAACAACTGTCTAATATTACTATTGAAAGTGATAACAACAACAAATGTGTGTTGGAATTTAAAACGATTCTAACATGTTATCTAAATTACTTGAATATTATTATTACAAATTTGAACAATAAAACGGATAATATCCATCCGACATTATCAAAAGTATTTCCTGATTTCAAAGAACAAAACAATAAAGATGGAAAGTATCGTCATATACTAACAGCCGTAATAGTTAATTGGATTGATTGTCCAAAGTTATTTCAAGAGCTTTGTCTCATAGATAAATCTACGGCTGAAATTGCAGAGTCCTACTGTTTTGGAAATAAAATTTGGGCATACAGGTTATGCACAACTTGTGAATGGAAAGATAATATGCGATTTCGATTTCTGCCTTTTGATGACCATATATCAATTATGCAAATTATTATGGATAATGCAAAAAACAAAGATGATAACTATGATGATGATTCATTAAACGTGTATTCAAATATTTCAGAAGAGAGGGCCTTGCTTATTGCAAGCCAATTTACATTAACCAATTTAATTATCGATACATGGGCGACACCTTCTTTGGAATGTTTGAGACTTCAAGATGATATATATAAATTATTTGTTTTAAAAAAGTTTACAACTATGTTTAAAATTACTTCAATCAAAGAAAAGTTACCTGCTTTGTATGATGTTTTGAACAGACTAACAGAAGAGAAAAAACAATGGGTTAATATTATTTCAAAGGAAACAGCAATAATACCTGACATTTCATCAATCATATATGATTATTGGCCAGTGTCCAAAGCTGACGACCCTGGTACTTGTAACCATGCAACCAAAGGTTATCGTGTATGGAAGCGTGTTGGCAATGTTAGCAACGCTCAATAAATTGATAAATTAGTTAAAATTGTTTCTTATTCGTATTCCAGTTATTCAGAATCATCTCTTTTTCGTTTGGATGCAGATTTTCTTGATTTGGAAGAACTCCTTCTCTTTTTCGGCTCCCTACTCAATTTAGGTGCGTGAAAACTAACAAGAAACTGAGTAAGCTGATTCAACGAATCGGCATCATAATCTTGTTTTATATCTTTTTTGTAATCTTCTGACAAAGTATGTTCCAATGACGATCCAATAGTAAGATAAAGAAGTTCGGCAATATAACCTCCAGTCTTTGAATCTTTGTAAATGCCAGATTCTTTCAAATTCATGTGTTCTGTCGCATCATTCCATATCTTTTGACTTCTGGGTACGTTATACGGACTTTCTTTTGCACATTTTATCATTTGTTTTCTGAATAATTTATTGTTTTTCAAAATTCTATTTAACTGCGGAATATCAGCATTATGAAAACCTTGAATAAAAATTCTTTTGCATACATAACTCCAAAATTCGTTTTCTGCTGGTATTTTGATTAATTCCCAATCTAACAAATGAAGACCTGCTTGGACTTTAAGGTATTTTGTGGCGTTTTCTACAAATCTAGACAAATATTCATATCCATCATCCGTTAAAAACTCAAAATATTTTGGATTTTTCATCATGTAAAGAATAAACTCTTCATACTCATCCAAGCCATGATTATCAGGATCAAAAAGAATATAAAATAATCGGTTAAACATATATCTGAAACTTTCAGTATCCGCTATTTTATCCTTGTCCATTTTAATGACGGCATTTATGACATCATCAGTGAAAATATTGAAGTTAGGTTTAGAACTGTCGTAATATATTATGACGTTCGCTTCTATCAAAATGGATGTTAAAACTTCTAAAGCTCTGTATATTTCATCATCACTCGATGGAGTAATCACTTCGGTGATATCATACTCCCATTTGCTTTCATTAATGACATATTCATCATAATCCATGTCATATACATCATTTTTTTCCAAAGATATCTTTATATAGGGTAATGAAAAGAAAGATTGTGCTCGTTTTTTTGTGACTTTTGAAACTCTTTTCCAAAATGGATATTCAAATATAAATTCTGATGCGGAACTATCCTTTGATATTTTAATTACGTGGCTGGAAATGTCTTGCATTCTGGAAATGATGAATGGGTTTTTATTATTATTTGCAAATTCCACGATTCTGCGAAGTTTTGTTTCCCCGTCGTTATATTTTATCCATTCCATCCAAGAAGATGGATCAATAATATCTAATTTACTTTTTTCTTCATGATTGAATCCAGCACTTATATCTTTATTTGATTCGGTGTTGCATAAATCGTCTAAAAATTTTATAACGTCCATCTTTAATTTGTTTTGTTGTTTCTTCTTTGAAAATAAAAATACAAATAAAAAAATCAATTACAAAAAAAAAGGAAAAAGTTTTTTTTTAAATATATAAAAGCTATTTTATTAAATTTGATAAATTAATTAAAGTTGTTGATACTAGTTTCATATCCGTTTTGATGCAGATTTTGATGCAGAAATTCTTGATTTAGAATAACTCTTTCTTTTACTCGATTCTCTACTAATTTCATTTTCTCGAAAAGGAGCAAGAAATTCTCTAAGCTGATTTAAAGAATCAGTGTTATATTCTTTTTTTATATCTCCTTTATAATCTTCTAATAAAGTTTTTTCCAATGTCGGCCCAAGAACAAGATAAAAAAGTTCAGCAATATAATTTCCGGTCCTTGAATCTTTGTAAATATTAGATTCTTTGAAATTCATGTGTTTCGTCGCATCATTCCATATTTTTTGGCTCATGGACAAAGCATAGGGACTTTTTTTTGCACATTTTATCATTTGTTTTCTGAACAGTTCATTATTTTTTAAAAAATTATTTAACAGAAGAATATCAAGATTATAAAAACCAAAATCATGAGACAAAATATCAGCTTTATACAGACCTTGAATAAAAATTCTTTTGCATACCTTGTTCCAAAATTCATTTTCTGCTGGCATTTTGATTAATTCCCAATCCAATAAATCAGGGTTTTCTTTGATTTCAAGATATTTTGTAGCATTTGCTATAAACTTGCTGAAATATTTACGTTTATAGACCATTTCTGTTGTTTCATCCTTTATAAACTCAAAATATTCCGGTTTTTTGGTCATGTAATGGATGAACTCTTTTACTTCATCCAAACAATGATTTTCAGGATCAAAAACAATATAAAATAAGCGGTTAAACATATATCTGAAACTTGCGGTATTTACTATTTTATCCTTGTCCATTTTATTGACGGCATTTATGACAACAGTACTGAAATCATTAAACTTACTGTCTGTGTCGTCGTCATCTAATATAACCCCTGTTTGCATATAAATAGATGTTAAGACTTCTAGGGCCTGGTATATCTCATCGTCTGTTGATGGAATGATCACGTTGGAAATATTGAATTCCCATGCGCGTTCATTAGGGACATATTCATCATATTCCGAGTCATACGCATCATTTTTTGCCAAAGATATCTTTATATAAGGTAATGTAATGAAAAATTGCGCTTGTTTTCTTTTGGTTTCTGAAACATTCTTCCAAAATGGATGCGAGAATATAAAATCTGATGCAGAACTATCCTTTGATATTTTAATTATATGGTTAGAAACGTCTTGAATACGGGAAACAATGTATCGATTATCTTTATCATTTGCAAATTCGACTATTTCGTGAAGTTTACTTTCCCCATCATGATCATTTATCCATTCCACCCAAGAAGATGGCTCTATAATATTTAAATTGTTTTTTTCTAATTGATTAAATCCAGCACTCGTATCTTTATTTGATTCGATGTTGCATAAATCATCTAAAAATTTTATAACATCCATCTTTAATTCGTTGTTTCTTCTTTGAAAACAAAAATAAAAATAAAAAATCAATTACAGAGAAGGAAAAAGTTTTTTTTTTTTTGAATATATTAAAGCTATTTTATTTTTTGAAAACAGGCGCTTGGTCGAATCGAGCACGAGCAGCCCAAAAGACAAAAAAAATCAACTGAATTAAATGTAAACTATGTACGGAAAGTGTATGATGATAATGATAATAACAAAAATACAACAAGGGAGCACTCAAGGGTTAATTAAAGTGCTCTCTCGCAACATGTTTTTTAGCTGTGAGGTTAGTCTTGCTGGTTGGAATTGTGTTGTCCCTCTTCCTCTTCCTCGGCCGCTTCGTCTTTGTCGTCCGCGTTCGTATCGGGTGCAGCTGCAGCTGCAGATGAATTCTCCTCCAAATTGGCAACCGCCACAACGTCTTCGAACTCCTTGAAATCTTCCTTGTCCAGCACGTGGATTCCATATTTCGTCGCCAGATTGACCAACGAATCCTCCTCCTCGTCGTCCTTGTTGATTTGGGGAAACGTCGAAGCCCAATCCATCAGCAGCGCGCATGAGTACGCCCCTGGAGTCTCTGCAGGGCGATTCTCCTTGAACACCTTGACGGGAATGGGCAGCTTGCTGGTGACGAAAGGGATCGCCCCGTTGAGAATTTCGTGGTGACGATAGTCGTTGGAGTTCGAAATGTCGCAGAGAGTGATTCTCACGACACCAGCCTTTATGGCGTCCTTCATGAAGGAGATGAACTCGGGTCCTTTGGGCAGAATATCAAAGATTTTCTCAATTCCGCCCTGAATCTTCTTGCGCTGTTGGCGGGCGATGTCCATCTTGGATACCTTCTCCTCGTTGTAGAAGGACTGAAGCTCTGCCAGCTCAGGGGTCACCGCCTTGACATAGGGGCGCGGCTGCTTGAAGTTTCCTCCGACGTGATTGTTGTTGTTGTTGTTGTTGTTGAAGTGGTGATGACGGGGTTGGTTGTGGACGTGGGCACTCTTGTAGTTGGGATTGAAGTTTTTACCCTTGTAGCCTCCGACCTTGTTGTTGTTGTTGTTGTTGTTGTTGTTCTGGTGGTGGTTGAAATTGCGACGCACCTCCTCAGGTGCAGATGCAGTAGAAGACGACTTGTTGGAGATGTTGGTCGTCTTGCCTGTAGCGGCAGCTGCGCCGGAGAAACCAGTGCTGTCGCTGCTGCCGAAATGACGATTGCCGTTGGGCGCGGGGTCGTGCGACGATCTCGCAGACAAAGACACTTTGAAAGTGTGCTTTGCATGCACGTGCTTGGTCTGAAAAGTGGACGGGGGCAAGTTATCCCCCTCCTCGGCGTCGTAATCGTCGTAGCGATTTCCCCTGTCTTTGCGAGCGCTATCGTCGGCGCTATCTCTGTAGCGACCGTCGCGCTCTCTGCTGCGGCTGCGAGTGCGGCTGCGGCTGTAGTCGTTGCTTCTGCTTCTGTTGCGAGTCTCCTCTTTGCGATCGTCGTGATCGTAGTCCTCCTTGGTTGTCGAAGCATGTGCGAGGGGGCCACGGCGGCTGCGATGGTGCTTGCTGGTGCCTGCGGCGTCGGTCTCGTCGTAGCCGTCGCTGTCGGTGACGTTCTGTCGGTGATGAGACATGGCGCTGATGTTGCGCTTTTCGGTTGTTTGTGAAGGAAAGAGAAGAGAAGTTGGTGGTGGTGGTGGTGACAAAAGTAGAGTGTGAATGTGTTGGTGGGTTGCGTGCGTGTGCAAAGAAGAAGGAGAAGGGGCTGAGATGAGATGAGCTGAGCTGTGTTGAGATGAGATGAAAGTTAGTGGATGAAACTGTGACGGAAGCGACAGGCGTTTTGCTGGAGAGAAGACGTTTTTTCAACCATTTTATGCTCCGCAAATATCGCTTTGGGATTGAAATAAAGACAGACGTCTAAGACATTTGATTTGCGGAAATTGAACAAATAGTAATTGAGACAATTTACAATCAACTACCAATCTACGTGTACTCCTCGCTCTTTAGTCAAAACTAAGCTCTAAACACTAAGCTCTCGTTTAAAAAACTCTTGTGACACTTCACCGATTTTCTCGATAATAATGACTTCTATTCACGGCAAAACATAAAAACATACTGCACCAGAGTTGTTTGCGATTTGGCAGCTTCTCTTGGAATCAAGACGACGCTACCATTTGCAGATCCAGATATTCTGGCTCAATGGAACATGGCTGTGGCTACAGATGTGAAATTGATATTTCCCATTAATCGCTCTGTTGAGGAGGATCGACAAATGACTTTGTCCGTCTCGACTTCCTATTTAAACACCCTTGGAGCGTTTGCTCAGACTTATGTGGAGGGTAACAACAACATGCCCAAATGGATCGAAGAAAAAATTTATCCTTGGGATTCGACAAAACGCTTCAAAAATCCAGAGGATCTTGAGCAGCATTTGCGTGTTCTCCTTTCCCTGTGGTCTACATACGTTCCAGAAATCGACAACGACAATCAAATATGAGTATAAAATGATTTGAAAAAAAAATTAGAGTATATCTTTTTGTTGTTCTCAAAGTAAACAATATAATAATAAATAATAAATCAATCATCTTTAAAAGTCCATGAAAAAGTAGATGCCAGCTGCCGTGCCAATTGACGCACATCAAAATCACTTGCATGCAAATAGTACGACTCTACAGCGTCTCTGTCAACCGCAATATTTCCATCTATCATGCTTTGTAGCACACTCAATTCGTTTTTCACTTTGACTTGACGTTCTTCCATTTTCTTTTTATCATCTTTCTTTTGTTTAATTTTTTTCAATTGATTTAGCTCTGATTGAAATTTTGAACATTTGTTTTGAACAATTTCCAATTCTTTACCAAAAAGTTTTGGACTTTTTGCTACTTTTATAAATCGATCGTAATTTTTTCCAAATAGTTTAAGCAACTGTTCATGTAATGATTCACCTCCAAAAACTTTTTGATACAGGGCATGTTGCTTTTCGATATCTGCAAATGTTAATCCAATAATTCCATAGGCGCAAGCAGTATCATAACCAAACCATTTATCAAATGCACACAAAAGAGACAATATTGTCGGATCGTATTTTCCTTTTACCCACGAACGACCTTCAATAGAAATAGGATAAAGACATTCAGGTAGTTCCATTTGTGAATAATATTCATTTTCATCCAACATAAATTTTATCGCATCTTCAAATATTGATTGAATGGGTGTCGACAAGTACAAAAATCCATCCTTTTCTTTAAAAGAACCTTCTTCCTTTGTCAAAAAATGTAAGCATGTTTGTGCCGCTTTCATCTTTTCTTTGGGTGACATTCCATCCAAAACTTGTGCATTTGTATCATTTGGATATGTTGCTTCTTGAATGTCTTGAAGAAATTGTTTTACTGAAATCATGATGATGAAATGAGTGAGTGATAAACAAAAATAAAATATTGATTATTTACTTTTTTTAATATTAAACAAAGTAAAGTGTTGTGTAAATGTAAACGTTAATTTTGTGTATCAAACCAAATAAAGAAAAATCAAAAAATGGTTGTCTACAAATTAATGAACAATGTGAACAAAGGTTGTTGCGTATGGAAATCTACTAAAAAATTGATATAGTCATTTAATTAAATCTCGGTTATATTTAGGTTATTCACTATCCTCTCAATCTCGATCTCGATTATCCAAAAGGGTCTGCTGTATTTCAACAAATAGCAAAATTTCTAATATATTTTTAGAAATTTTTAAATTTGCACATAATTCTTTTGAATCAACACATTCTCAAGCACACTCACACACACACAATACCAAAACTTAAATCAGCTAACCGTCTTTATGAAGTCGATGGATGATGAAGAAGAACAGGATAAAGAAGATACTCCTATAAATAATACCCATTCCATTTCGAGAAAGAAACAAAAAAAAGATGACGATGTTCTACATGACCGAGTGGATGTAGATTTCAAAAAGTTACAAGTTATACCGATGGGTGCTAGTCGAGTCGTTAAGGAACCATGGATTGGAGTTCTTGATGAAGTTATCAAACGCATGAGTCATATTAGTATGCTTACATCCAGGCTCTTGACATTCTACATTTCCCGTATATTTTCGATTAATGCCAAAAGTTTACCTGCGACGATTCCATCAGCCAATGTAATTTTTCAAAAGGAATTCTTTGAACATTTATTCAAAGCTGTCACACGCGACACTACAATAACATTCGAACCTACGCTACAATTTATTCGTTGCGTATGGTTACATGCTCTACTTATTTCACCTCATGGTGGAAATGTGACTGATCTCGAACCTTTAAATGAAGAGCACTTATGGGATGAAATTCAAATCCAGGAACGCGCCAAACAAAATAAGAAAAATAAAAAGAAAGTGGAAAAAAAACGACTATGGGATGAAGATGATGATGAGATAGATAACAAGAATACAGTAAGTATGAAAAAAAGTAAAATGCTGTCTGGTGCAGCTATTAACTCGAAAAATTCTTCTATTGTTTACAGTATCCTCAAACATCCAGTCTTGTTCAATTTGCTACCTTCGTGCTTGCAAATCGATCAATGTATTAAATATGAATCTGTTGCATATCGAACAGCATTTGTACAATATCAATCGTCCGGTCTGCGCGCCCATTTTGGATGGTTTTTGTTTGCCAAGTATAATTTATCCAAGAAAGAAGTACGAAATTGGTTGGAATCTCACTTTCCGAAAAAGCTGATTGATCATGAAGATTGTCCAGAAGGCCCCGAAGCTGAGGCGGTGGTATATTCCAATATGGAAACTGATATGGATAATGACGACGATGACACGGGAGAACCAAGCATATCTATTTCAGTAAATAATGACCTACGGGAAACATTCAGCGACTCGGAATCAAACTTACAAGCATCTCGTCTGAAGGACTGTATGTTGATAGGTGGCTCAAAAGAGCGACTTTTGCAAGTCGTCCGTCTTCATCATTTAATTCTGCAAGAACTTGTCTCTATCAATAAATCACCCAATCCGACAGTTTCATACAATACAATAAAACACACAAATCCATTAATATCATCGAGCGTGAAGCAATTTTCTCTCGCGCCTCTTTGTAAATGGGGTCGACGATTCGTGCGTTTCGACGCATTGGTTTTGAATAGACTTCTCAAACACAAGCTCTTCCCACATTCAAATGATCCGAAAAAGGAAAATACGATCATTATCAAATCAACTAGCGAGATTTTCAAAGAGAAAGAAATTCGCCTTGCGGCGAAAAAGAAGCGCGGTATTACACTTGCTCCTACTTTTACTACCGATGGTATCCAATTACATTTGGCGTGGCAAAAGATTATCACGATATCTTGTCCAGTGGATCCGAAAAAGAAAGCGGCTTACGAAGCAAAACAAAAACAAAAGTCCAGTGATCCGCTTTTGTCTGTCAATGGAAAAGTCGATAAGCGAACGTTAAAAAAAGTTATTCCAATACTTGCATCATCTGATGGGCCTCGATATTGGAAAAAGACGGTTCGGTTAGAAGATCATGATTATGGAATTTTTCAATCATCCTCTATTCTTGCAAGTCGAGAACATGCTCAAAAGGAAAAAAGACCTTTTAGTATTTCAGATCTTCCATTCAAATATATCAAGGCTATCGATCCTGGACATACAAATGTCATTTGCACGGCTAATTGGAATCACTTGAAACAAGATTGGGAAAAGGGATTTAATCTTACAAAGAAGACATTTTATCGTGAACAGGGACAACAGCATGTAAGACGACGAACAGAAATTCGTATGAAGAGAGAAACACTTGGAAAGAAAATTGCATCACATATGGATCATCTATCTAAACATTCACCAAAGACAAGTGACCCTAATGAATGTTTGGAACATCTTTTATATGCAAGTTTATGTTGGAAGGATATGTTTGCCTTTTATGGCAGTCGAAATGCAGCACGTGATCGCTTCCGTTCAACACAAAAGAAACAACGTTTGATGGCCAACATTATCGAAAAATTGGCGCCTGAAAGTGAAAAGAAAGATACTATAATTGTATTGGGTGATGCTACTTTTGCTACCTCTATGAAAGGCACCCAAGCAACGCCCATCGGTCGTATTATTAAAGAGTTGGCAAAAGTAAGGCGCATTGTATTAGTGGGTGAGTATTTTACAACTCAGATGTGTTCAGGTTGCAATCTGTCTGGAATAGGAAATCGACATTCAAAAATGTATGATAGATCACCATCTTCTTCTAAACCAAGTCATTCATATTCGTTGCGTTCTACCAGCAACCTTGTTCTCCGATCATCCAAAGCATCTACCAAGACTCATCACGTAAACCATCCAACATGCCCAATGACATCTTTTCGACGTACAATAGAACCGACTTTAATGCGTGAAAAACGAATTCGTCGCGAAAATAAACGCACAATCTTATTACCTCCAGATCCAGGCGATTCAAAACCATCTTGTCGCAAGTTCGATCCGCTTTTGGCTCCCATCCATGGCCTCAAACAGTGTACACACTGTGGGCGGTTTTGGAATCGGGACTTCAATGCTGCTCGAAACATTGGATGGGTGTTTATCGGTTTGTGGATGTCTGGTATACGACCAGCACATCTTTCTCACTTCGTTAAACCTGTATCCGTGATCACTACTACGACTTCATTCTTGCATTTCTTTTCGCCCCGACAACCAACCAATTTGACGGCCAAAAAACTACATTAAAAAGACCCTATCATTCTGTATCACAGTAAATCACGCGAGACACCTTATTTTTTGATCGTGCCTCCCAGTTGTTTTTGAACAACTTTATTGTTATGTCTGTACGACATAGCTAATATAACCGAACTGAGTCTTAATATATATGTGCGATTTTGGAGATGAAGGTGCGATAGAGCTTGCAAAGGCAATTGAACGTAATAAGAACTTGACAAATTTGAGTATCAGTCATAATAAAATTTCTAACCAAGGAGCTATTGCAATATCTAATGCTATAAAGAATAGTAAAATAACATGGTTGGTTCTTTGTTTTAACGACTTACGCGACATAGGAGCTTGTGCTATTGCAGATTCTCTCAACTGCAATGCCCAAATCAGAGAGTTGTATTTGGGTGGAAACAAGATTGGCGTTCAAGGATTTATTGCTCTTGCCAAGGCTATCAAGTACAATAAGACTATAACAAAATTAGATCTTGGTTGCAATTTACAATTCTATCAAGACGAAAACGAAGATGGAATAGAAAAAGACAATGTTGGGATTTTGGCAATCGCGGATGTCATGCAACATAATAAAGTTTTGGAAGATGTTAATTTGATCTCCAGCTGCATTGAGGATGAGGGTGCTATTGCACTGGCTTTTGCCATAACGTCAAGTACAAGCTTGATACGAATAGATCTTGATTATAATCAAATTGGAGATGACGGTGCACTTGCATTAGCATGTGCAATGAAGGAAAGCAAGTGCGCAACTTTCATGTCACTCTGTGGAAATGCCGACATATCAGATTTTGGAATGTCTTGTCTCATTGATATCTCCACACGAATCAGTTCGTGTAAAAAAATAGATCTCGATCAAGATTCAGACTACATGGAAGAATATGATGCAGTGGATGATATTTATTAACATTATCAAGAGAAGCAATAACATTTTTACTTTTTACTTTTGTTTTTCACATTTAGCTCATAGTTTATACAACACAATTGATTTGTATTTTCCAAATAATTTGATTTATCTATAATTTTTCAAATTTGCAATTTGCAATTACATTGGAAAAAATTAAATTTGATTTGTTTGCACACAAACATATGTAGACACACAAAAACACAATTCCCTTTTTAAAAAATTCTTTTTATCACAATATTTTTTAATTGAGTTTGAAAACATGCAACCAATAAATCTTGAATTATTCGATTCAATAAAGCAACAACGCGAAACAACTAACCAAGAAGGGAAAGAAAAAGAGGCAAAAGAGGATGTTGAAACTGGTAATTATCGGGAAATATCTTCATGGTCCTCGTTTAAAGATATTGTACAAAAATGCGATGGATTAGTATATCAACCATTATGGAAATATAAATGTACATCTGGATATCAATGTTTCGCAAGTACGAGTTTTCCAACTTTACAAAGTACTGGATGTTTTGATGTTGCTTCGATTATTGAATCTTTTGATTCTCGGATTTTGAATGTGTTGCCAACATATTTTTTGCAAGATTTAATCATCCGAATCAACGAAAAAATTATTGAAGGACGAAATCACCGTGTAGATGAATTTAAACAATATAATAGATTTTATAGGTACATGTGGAACAATCCTAAATCTATACACTGGATGATATGGATATTCATTCAATGTGTTTCTTTTTTTGGTACAATAATAATGTCTATTGTGTCCGTACCTTTTTCGATATTATTACTGGGCGCGGCAATTTATCTAATTTCCACATTATTTTATCAACATTGTATATTAAGTCTTAAATATCTTCCGAAAACTTTGGATGTTGTAAATTTGGAACTTGATTCTTCAATACACATGAGTCGTGTTAAAATATGTCAAGATACAATAGAATCATCACCATCATCATTAGTATTTTGTTGCAAAAGAAAGCAAAATCCGAAAACTAATAATGAAAATGATCAAACACCAATGTTCAAACACTGGTTTAAAATGTTGGTAGATATAAATCCTATTGATTCAGACGATATATTTGATTTAAAATCAAATGATTTGATAATGAATTTTAGGTTTGGTGTAGCATGTCTTTCTCCCGTATCCAATATTCCTCCTTTGTCAACTATGTCAAGTACTTTGGTAGCTTAATTTTATTTGTGCATATTATGAATTTTCTATTTATATGTAATTATATTTTTTATTTTTTCTTTTTAAACATAAACATTTATTACACAAACAATCTTTTTACAAGTACAGAAAAATGCGAGACATAACTCTTTTCAACATGTGTCGTTTAGCAAAAGTTGAAATTCAATTAATAATGCATGGACTTGATATTTTAGATTTACTGAGATTTGCTCGTTGTAACAAATTTACAAGACATGCTGCTTCACATTCGTTTGCTTGGAAAAAATCATTAGAACTTCAAGTTACAGAAACTGTGACAAAAAGACTGATTGTTAAATTACAAAGTATTATTACGGAATCGTTATTACCTATTCCTTTACACTTTACGCCATTAAAACTGCAAATGTCGCATGTCACTGTAAACTTTTCCGACTTTTCCGATTACAACAATGATTTAAAAACATTAGCCAAAATACTTAAGCTGAATATTCCGCACGTCACAAGTGTCAATTTTAATCATAGTTGTTTAAATGTTGAACGTATTGGAATACTTGTCGATGCTATAAGCCATAACAAAAACATAACAAGTGTCACTTTTTCTCAAACTTATTTTGGAAATGTGGGCACTTTACCTTTGGCCGAGGCAATTAAAAACAATGGAAATCTAATTTCTTTAAGTTTAATGACTTGCGGTTTTAGAAGTCAAGGGATAGTATGTCTGGCTGAAGCGATTAAGTGTAATAAAAATTTGACGTATTTAAACTTTAGCAATAACAATCTTTATGATGAAAGTGTTGCAGTAATAATAATTGATGCAATAAAAGATAGTAATATAACAAGTTTAAATGTTGGTAACAATTCAATCACAGAAAAGGGTTTATACACTCTATCTCAATTTATTTCTCTTGGCAATAATAAACTTTCCACATTGATTCTTTGTGGAAATAATTTCGGTGATAAAGGATTTATATACCTTTCCGATGCTCTAAAAAATAACAAAACGATAACAAGCATAGACATTAGTAATTGCAATCATCAAGAGTCTAATTTTGATGGTACTGGCATTTTAGCGATTGCTGAGTTTATCAAACATAACAACTCTTTGATTACATTAGATTTAAGCTGTAATGACATTAATGACGAAGGAGCTTCCGCTCTAGCAGATGCAATCAAAATAAACAAACGCTTGGCTTATCTCAATCTAGATAACAATAGCATAGAAGATATCGGGGCCATAAAACTTGGTCATGCTATAAGTCAAAACACAAGTCTTGTTCAAACGAGACTTGCACAAAATTTAACAACGCTTGCCGGGCATATAATTTTCAATGATATTTTCTCAAGAAATGGTTGCAAGAAAATTGTTGATACTCAATATAATATTATTCTTAATTCTTGATCAAGGATTTTGAAACTTGACATTTTAAGTTTGTAAGACGTCTTGTCGCGCAATATTTGCGCAAATAAAAAAAAAGTTCTCATAATTTTTTTTTCAATTTCTTTGCATTACAGTTTCAAACACATTTCTCATTTTTCATTCAATTGATCCAAACAAACAACGAAAACGATTGTAACGATTACGAAAAACAATTAAACAATAAGTAATTTACGTACAACAATGACAATGACAACAAAAACGATGCTTAGTCTTGCCGAAGTTGAAGTCCAGATCATCATGCAAGGACTACATATTCAAGATATATTAAAGTTTGCCCGTTGTAATAAATTCATGAGACATGCTGCAACTCATTCATTTGCTTGGAAAAAACTGTCACAAGAACACGAATTAGACATTTCAGAAAGTTTGAACCGTCCTCCTTGTTTAACACGTATAATAAATGATCAAACTTTGTTATATTGTCCTCTACAATTTATCCCATTACGAATTTCATGCTTTTCCACCATTTTTCTGGAGCATAAAAATGTTTCCAATTTGGCAAATATACTTAAAAATAATTTACTAAAAATTACCACTATTTCTTTCAGAAAAAAAACTATGCACGATATGGATGTCAAGATGGATGTTAAGATAATTATGGACGCTGTAAAGTATAACAAAACTTTAAAAAGTCTAAGTTTCGGTCTAATTCGATTTGACGATGCAAGTTTTGCATCGCTACTTGATGCAATTATGCACAATAAAAGCATAGCCAATTTAAGCCTTACTTCGTGTGGACTTACAGATTCATTTATGGAACCATTAGCAAAAGTAATCGCCCAAAATAAAAGTTTAACAAACGTTACATTATGGTATAACGGATTTTTCGACAAAGGAGCTGTGTTTTTAGCTGATGCGATCAGTTCTAATAGTAATATAACAAGTTTGAATTTGAGTGTCAATGGTATAACGGATGCAGGTGCTTGCGCTGTCGCTAAAGCTCTTATGTTCAATGATAAAATGATAAAATTGGATATTAGTGGAAACAGTATCGGAATTCAAGGTTTTATAGCTTTTGCCGATGTTATCAAGTATAATAAAAACTTATTATATATAAATATTGATGGTAATAACCAAAATGGCAACGTCATAAGAAATCTTGGTATCTTGGAAATTGCCGAATCCATCAAGCATAACAACAGTTTACTCGCTTTAGATATTGAGTTGAACGAAATTGATGACATTGGAGCTATTGCGCTGGCCGATGCCTTAAAAATCAACAAATGTATAACTAGTATCAACCTAAGTTATAATAAAATCACAGATTTTGGGGCAATGCATCTTAAACATGCTATTATGGAAAGCATCAGTCTCGCAAAAATGGAGTTTTTGGGAAATTCGATATCCAAAGGAGGAAAAACAATGTTAGATGATGTTTACATAAGTAGTAATGGACAAAAAATTGTGATTTCTGATGAAGACGAAGATATCGTGGACAACAACTTGGATGAAGACGAAGATATCGTGGACAACAACTTGGATGAAGATGAAGATATCGTGGACAACAACTTTGGTGAAGATGAAGATATCGTGGACAACAACTTGGATGAAGACGAAGATATCGTGGACAACAACTTGAATGAAGATGAAGATATCGTGGACAACAACATGGATGAAGATTAAGCTTTTGTATCCATTTATATTGTTATTTTTGTTGTATAAAGACAAACAATTACCTCATACATTATTTTTATTTTGAATCTATTTAACGTCTTGTTGCGCAAATAATAATAATAATAATGATAATATTAATATTTTTTTATTTGTTTTCTTTTTCACAATTTCACAAACGATCCTATGTTTGCCAAACAAGAATTGTCAATAATAAACGCAATCGCCATCACGTCATAGCCATCACACCATAGCCATCACGTCATCGACATCGACATCAAAACATCATATCATGACGACAGTAAAAATCTGCTTCATATCAAATCTTGCAAATGTTGAAATTCAAATGATTATGCAAGGACTAGGAACTTCTGATTTGTTAAAATTTGCCCGTTGTAGCAAATCCACAAGACACATCGCTTCACATCCGTTTGCATGGAAGATGTCACCAGTGCTGAAAATCAAAGAAATTACTATACCTCTAATGATACGGCGCTTGGAATATATCAAAAAACTATATAATGTTACTACTCCTACGATCCCTCTTCGATATATTCCGCTAAAAATTGTTTATTGGAACAAAATATTTATTGAACAAGAAAACGATTTAAAATCTTTAATCAATATTCTCAAATGCGAAAATCTACGCGTTACCAGTATAAAATTTACGGAGAATTACCTTAATGAACGACGTACCGCAATATTGGCGGAAGCTATTAAATATAATAAAAACATCACTAGTGTAAGTATTTTTAATAATCAAATTGGCGATAAAGGTGCATTATCAATTGCCGATGCAATTTCCCATAATCAAAACATAATTGAATTAAAACTCATCAACTGTCTTATTGGAAATGAGGGTATCGTAGCATTATCTCAAGCAATAGCACAAAATAAAAATCTGACCAAAGTAAATTTTAAAGAAAATCGATTTTCTAATGAAGGTGTAAAAGCAATTGCAGACGCTATCCAAAACAGCAACATAACCAAATTAGATCTCAGTTACAATCACATATGTGACGAAGGAGCGTGTTTGTTGGCCAATATGCTAAAATTAAATAATACAGTTATCACGTTTTTAAGTCTAGGAGGAAACCCATTGGGCGATAAAGGTCTTGTAGCACTTTGCGACGCCATCAAAACCAACAAAAAATTAACAAAGACAGATTTCCGTTGTTGTACAGGAAACCTTAAAGAAGACGGATTATTGGCCATTGCGGATCTTATCAAACAAAACGATGTTCTTTCTACGATAAATATTGGGTTTAATGTTATCAGTGATAAAGGAGCCTCTGCAATAGCAGAAGCCATAAAAATAAACAAGACTTTGAAGAGCATAAATTTAGATAATGGAGAAATTGAAGACTCACAAGCCTTGGAACTTGTAGACGCTATGCAACGAAGCAATAGTTTGAATAAAATGAGCCTTATAGGAAACTATATCGGGAACGATGTCTGTATGTGGATAAATAGTATTATCGTACGTAGTAATGGTAAAAAATTCATTTATTTGGAAATTGGTGATGAAGGTGAATATTTGGGCTATAACTATTATGAAAATTGATAAAACGCAATGTTGTTTCGGTTGTTGTAGTAATAATTATAATAATACAATACGTTACAACAAAATTATCTATTAGTCTCTAAGTTTAGATGTTTAGCTGTTGATTGTGTAATTATTGAAAATTTAAAAATATCTATTGTTTCATAGACATCATAGACATTTTTACGCAAATTGCACAAATAATCAAAATAAAGATATTTTTTTTCTTTGGGCCCTTTTTTACTTTCTGTCAATCTTCCAAAACGATTAAACATCAACAACAAAATCATTTTATCCAAGCATACAACGCATAACGCATATAACGACAATTACAAATCAATACGTAATGACATCTTTGAAAAAATGCCACATATCAAATCTTGCAAATGTCGAAATTCAAATGATTATGCAAGGACTAGGAATTTCCGATTTGTTGAAATTCGCCCGTTGCAGTAAACACACAAGACATATCGCTTCACATCCATTTGCCTGGAAGATGTCTCCAGAGCTGAAAGTCAAAGAAATTAGCATTTCGCTAATGATTCATCGTCTGGAAGCATGTATTTCTACCACGCCAATTCCTCTTCGATATATTCCTTTAAAGATTGTATATCTTAACAGTATTTTTCAAGAAGATAACCTTCAAATGTTGACCAATATTCTCAAACAAAATAATCTTCGAATTATAAGCATCAAATTTATTGACAATTATATCAGATCTGAACGAATCGCAATATTGGCCGAAGCTATTAAATACAATCAAAACATAACCAATATCACTATTTCCAAAAACGGAATTCGTGATGAAGGTGCAATATCATTAGCCCATGCAATGTCTCACAACAAAAACATAACCAAGTTGAAACTTGCCAATTGTTGTATTGGAAATAAGGGTATCATAGCACTAGCCAAAGCAGTGACTCAAAATCAAAATCTGACCGAGTTGAATTTATATGATAATGAATTTTCTGACGAAGGCGCCATAGCAATTGTAGATGCCATCAAAAACAGTAAAATAACTACATTAGATCTTACTTTTAATAGCATAGGTAACGATGGAGTTTCTTCTTTGGCCGATATTCTAAAGTTGAATACTACTATCACATGTTTAAATATTCGAGGAAACGATATTGGAAATCGAGGTTTTATATCACTATGTGATTCCATCAAATTTAACAAAAGCATAACAGAATTAGATATCGGTCGCGTCTTGGATCTCAAAGACGATGGAGTTTTGGCCTTTGCCGATGTTATCGAACATAATCATATTTTGTCCACTATAAATTTTGGATTCAACGATATCAGCGATAAAGGGGTCTCTTCTATAGCTAAGGCCATAAAATTAAACGAGGGTCTAGCTCGCATAAACTTTAACAGTTGCGATTTCAGAAGTGCACAAGTTTCAAAGCTAGTAGATGCTATGAAAGATAACAAAAGCTTGAAAAAAATAAGTCTCTTTGGAAATTGTGTTCGCGATGACGCTATGATATCGATAAACAATCTTATCAAATATAGCAATGGTACGAAACTAATTGATTATGACCGTTTTGAAGAAGATGATGACGATGAAGAATATTATGAAAATGAATAAATTGTAATAGTCTAATAATCTAATAATAGTGATAGTAATATATTGCGATATCATTACTTTTTTTACTTTCACACAAACTAATTTCATTGATTAAATTTAATAAACTCAACGAATTCTTTTTTACATTTCTTTTCGTCCCGCCCAATTATTTTGTACGCAAAAGAATCCTTACGTGAGTGAGCACACACTTTTGCCCTCTCCCATTTACGCAAAGCGCTCCCTATCCTTTGATCGCACTTTCCCAGTTGTTTTTGAACAACTTTATTAATTGTTTGTATAACAATTAATTCTCACATATGAAAGAATCAATATTACTAAAATTCAATTGAATGAGAATAAAATTAATAACGTGAACAATGTGAACATTTTAAAAATATTTCGAGCTATCAAGACTAATAAAACTTTAGTTGATATATCAATTGAACATAACGAAGTTGACGACGAATGTTTCGATATATTGATTGAAGCAATAAAAATTAACAAACGTATTCAAAATATAAACGTTGAGATGAACGATATTACAGACAAAGGAATAATAGAATTGTCAAAGGCAATTAATTACGGTAATTTGAAAAGTATAAATGTCAGTTATAATCAGATGTTTGAAGAAGGTGCTATTGCACTCTTCCGTGCAATAAAGTTTAACGAGACATTGACTTCTTTGGATGTTGGTGGATGCTATATGACAAGTCAAGGTTTATGTGCATTGGCTGATTGCATAAAATACAATAAAAATATAACATATCTAAGTATTACAGGAACCGATCATGCTGATGATGATGATATTATCGGAATATTGGCCATAATAGACTCTCTCAAATACAACATTAGCATTACATCAATAAATATGGGATTATGTAAGCTGAATGATGAATGTGCAGTGGCTTTAGCTAATGTTATAAAAATCAATAAAACAATTGTCGATTTGGACCTAGGATGTAACCATATTGAAGACAAAGGCGTAATATCACTTGCAGAAGCTATGAAACATAATAAAACCATTAAAAGTATATGCCTAAATATAAATTGGACAACTTTGAGGATTGTAGATGGTGCTCTTGTCAAGTAATGATGTCTAAGACGTATAAATTGATTGTCTAAGTTGTCTAAGACGTATAATTCATACACATGTTTTTTGCAAAAATTTATTTTCAATCAAACCACAACCCAATTTCTTCGCCGATTGCAATTGAATACAGAATATTGAATGACCACAAAAGACTTCTTCTCGCGACTAGCCGTCGTCGAAATTCAACTGATTATGCAGTACATTGGATCACTTGAATTGATTAAGCTTTCAAGATGCAACAGAATTACGAGATTTTCTGCTTCACAACCGTTTGCGTGGAAATATACACCTGTACTAGAATCAAAAATTTCTGCTGTTTCAAAGTTTGTTCGTCAATTGGAATATAACAAGAAAACCAACAATCCAACCATTCCTGTTCAAAATGCACACATAGGAATAACATGTCTTGAAGGATTCAAATTTTCCAACCGCCACATCAAGGATCTTGTTAAAATTCTTAAATGTGAAAAAATAAATATCATCAAAATTCACTTGGATGAAAATGAAATGAGTAACAAAAATATTTTGGAAATATTTCGAGCCATCAAGGTCAATAAAACTTTAATTGATATAACAGTTGAAAATAACGAGGCTGACGACGAATGTGTCAATATATTGACCGAAGCAATTAAAATCAATAAATGTATTCGCAATGTAAACTTGTATGGGAATGATATTACGGACAAGGGAATGATACAATTATCCAAAACAATTCAACACAGCAATTTGCAAAGTTTAAATGTCAGTTTTAATAAAATGACAGACGAAGGTGCTATTGCTCTATTTAATGCCGTAAAATTTAACGATACTTTGACTTCTTTGGAGGTTGGTATATGTCGAATGACAAGTCAAGGTTTACGCACATTGACGGATTGTATAAAATACAATAAAAACATAACATACTTAAACATTGAAGGCAATGAGCAACACGATGATATCATCGGCATATTGGCAATCATAGACTCTCTCAAGTATAATGATAGTATCACTGAAATGAATATGGGATTATGCGGGTTGGATGATGAATGTGCTACAGCTTTAGCCGAAACTATCAAAATTAATAAAACAATTATTGATTTGGATCTCGAATTCAATAAAATTCAAGACGACGGTGTATTGTCACTCGCAGAAGCTATGAAACACAATAAAAGCATTAAAAAGATAAGACTAAATACAAATTGGACAACTTTGAGGATTGTGGATGGTTTGCTTGTTAGATAAAAAAATATTCATTCTAATTGTAAAAATTTCCGTCTTAACTACAAAAATTTGGGGGGATGAAAGCGGGATGATGGGTTGACAAAAATCTTGAAGACGTCTTTTTTAGGTTTCCGAGAATATAAATTTCCGCAATGCTATCTTTTTGCGCCGTCGTCCTCAATTTCTGCCCATCTCGTCGCCACACCTCCATCTACCTCTCGCCCCTCTATCTCTATCTCTACCCAAAGCCCACCCGCCCCACCACCACACTCGCCCACCACTACCCTACCACACTACCCTACCACCACCACCCCTACCACTACCACCACACCACACCCGTCCCGCCACTACCCTACCACCCACTCACACATTCACTCACGCCTACGCCTACCATCCATCCATCCGTTCACTTCTTTCAAGATGTCCTCGTTTGGCCTCATCTCCCTTTCTAAGCTCAACTATAACGAGCACTGCACACTCTCTGCCGTCAACCACCTCACGACCACCAAGGCCAAGTTTGGCGTCATCCCGACCAAGTTCGGTGTCTCCTCCGACATGATCTACGCTTCCCTGAAGACCTCGTTCTACAAGGATCCTGCCATCTCCCACATCCCTCCCACTTTCAAGAACACCAGTGAACTGAGAGCTGTGCTGGAGAAGCTCGTCAAGGGAAAGCTGGTGAAGTTCGACAAGTCCAAGAACCAGTACTTCATCGACATCGACAAGTTCAACGAAGCCAAGGCTATCGCCAACTGGACTGAGCAGGCACCGGAGCCGACTTCTTCTTCTTCTTCTTCTTCTGTCGGAGAATCCGCCGCCGCCATCGAGGACTCGTCGTCTCGGGATGCGCGTCAGATCGTGGTTCGGGGACTGTTCAAGCTGCACACCATGGCCTCGGATTCCGACTACAAGCTGTGCCATTCGTTCCCGAACATCTGCTACGTCACTCCTCTGAGTGGCAAGATCATCGCCAAGACTCTTCATTCGCTGGACGGTGTGTCCGTCCCGTCTCGATTCGACGAGGGTCGTGAGTGTGGAGACACGACCCAGTTCCGCATTCGCAAGATCCAGGCCAAGAGCAATGGCCCTTCGATCATCGCAACCAAGGACTGGTTCTGGGGAATTGAGAAGGGTGAAGGCAAGCCCTGGATCTCTTCATTCGAGGAGCAGGCCGACGAGTACATTGCTGTGATGCGCCAGTTTTACGACGAGACTGCCGCTGCGTTCGCCGCTGGACAGCCGGATCTGGCTCCCAAGTACCCGACCATCAAGGTCCCCAGAGTCCTGTCGACGACGAAAACAGCTTTGTTGTGGAGAGAACGCAATATAGACGAGGATGAGCGCGAGTCGCTCCATTACGACAACACCTACGAGACTTTCTACATTTCGGAAAGACTCAAGAATCACAACGTCAAACTAGCTCCCATCTAGGTCTAAAATGGGGGATGCATTCCATCCCACCCTCTCGGCCTTGCGTTCAAAGAAGGAAAGCTCGAGCACGACAGCAGACGCAAAAATTATTTTTGCCTTTTTTTTTGCTCATCTACTGATTGTCTTTTTTTTTTCGTTCAAAACAACACCACAAACACATTGCTAACAATAATTTTTTAACAAAAAAAAAACAACAACTTAGTTTCGTTCAAATAGTTTAGTTTTTTAATTCAATCAAAAACTATGAAGATGATTGTTGTCAATTAATTAATTTATATATTTATTATACTACAACTTTAATAAAGATTGAGATGTGCCTATTATTTATCAAAATTATCCGATATAGTTCTTGATCCAGTGTTGAAATGTCTTGTCAGCAATAATATGATTGGCTTTATTATCAAATGCCTCAATTGCCACTTTTTCCTTTTCTTTAGCATTTTTGAGTGTTTGTATTGCATCATTTATTTTTTTATCGGCAATTGCAAACTCTCGTTCTTTTTTGGAGTGTACGATTTGAACGTCTTTAGCCACATTTTGCTGAAGGGTTCGGAATTTATCTTTTTTATCTTCAAGCTTGTTTCTTGTTTCAGCAAGGGATTCGTTTGCATACGACAAGCGTTCATCAACAGACATTTTATCACTATCGGTTTTATCAGAGGAATACTGATTTGAATAATACTGTTCGATGTCCAATTCAAACCCATGAGAGAATTCTTCAAGAAATGATATTTCTTCTTCCAAGGCTGCCAATTCGCTTGCACATTTAAACAAACGGTCGGTAATGATATCGCCCTTTTTTATTTGAATATGAGTCATACCACGGATGATGTCACCCGTCCGTCCTTGATTTCTCATACACTGAGAGAGTGACAATTGCTCATTGTTTACATTGGTTGTTTCTTGTTCAGTCAGTCTCTTTGCAGAGGCAATTTTGGAGGCCAAAGGTTTGAATGAAGAAAATGTTGCTGTAGAATTAATCGAACACAGTTGAAAGGTGTCCAAAAAATTAGATTTGCATGTATAACAAAACTGTTCAAAAGAAGACATCGAGGTTGGGCATACATTGCACGTCATTTTATAATGGCACTTAAAGTGACGAGAAGGGTGGATAGATAGGGATCTAGAGTTGAATGTAACTTTGAAAAAGTAACATGCAATTGCATATTTTCCAAACCATCACAATAAAAAATTTTGAAAGTTCAAAATTTATTTTCGGAAGGATGCATAATTCACATGCACAAACAACAACATATGGACCCCCTTTCAAAACAAACAAAATATAAAAGCTTGCGTCCGGAGCGTATGCGTGCCCTTTCTCAATTTCTTTAAGCCTCAAGCCTCGTCTTTATATAAAAAAAATTACTGGCTTTATCACATATTTTATTTTTATCAAACTAATCAAAACAAACCGATATAAAATAGACAATTCAAAATACTATTCGTCATGATTTGTAAAATGAATATTGTCCTCGTTGATTTTTTCACTGGTGATTGGAAGAATGCAAATTTCCTGTCCATTAGACATTGTATAACGGCCATACTTTAGTTTCATTTGAAGTGTTGTTTGAATTGTAATAGTTTTGTTGGGGTCCACATTGTTTGAATCCATATCGGAAAGCTTTTTTGCAGACAAATCATCGCGTATTTTTTTACAAATAGCCCAACGATTAGTAGCCTGTTTTTTGACCACATAAGCTTCTCCAATTTGCTTGTGAAGGGATTCACTGTAGTCGTTATTATTTTCCTCAATCAAACTCTCTAGCTCTTCAAGGTGCCTGTCGGCAGCATCAAGCTCGTCCCGTTTCCGGCACAACTCTGCCTCGGCATTTTCCACATTTTTGGCATAAAGTGCTTTCTCAGTTTTGAGTTCAGCTTTGTGGATACTGTCTGCACATTTGAATGAAAATGACTGGCTTGTAAAAAGAACCCCGTTTCCATCGGGAAGTTGTTCGGTTGCAACAAAAGATATATATTCATTTGGACCCAGTAGGATGGAATCTCCTATATTTTGTTTTGAAATATAATCCAAAATGACGCATGGTGGCTTGTAATCTTTGGATTTTGCTTCTTTATCAATCAAAATCAAGGAATTTAAAAGAATATTTTCCTTGTCATATTTTTTGTGGACGATGTTCTCTATTATATTTTTGAGTTGGATAGTGGGTTCTCTTGATATAGAGGGTTCTGTGAAAACAGTGGGCTCTTCTCTGAAAACGTGTATTGTCCTCAAAAGATAATTAAGCAGACCGCTTGATGCAATTGTGAGATTTTGGACGGTATTGTGGTTATAAGATATTTCGCCAAAAGAGATACCTATCTCGTGGTATGGGATGTCATAACATTTTGATACATTTTCCAACAATTCTACCATAGAGATTTGGGTATTCTCAAACAAGAGAATTTTGCAAATTTTATTAAACTTGAAATAGATGGTGACAGTCATGGGATTATGATTTATGATGTTGTTGTTGATGTTGTTGTTGTGATGTTATGCACTGGAGCTTTTTTGTTTGTTGGATTATACTTTATTTGAGGAATAAAAGTTGAGTTGTACAAATAACAGGCCCTGTGATCTAAGTATCAACGGATTTTTCGCTCAATGGGCTTATTATCGCACATTGTGATAAAAATTTCTGAAGTGCGCAGTGAAATTTCAATTTTTACGCTTGCTTCTTTCCTGGTTAATACATTCTCACAACATCACAACACACAATCGACTATAATCTCGCTCATATCTTTAATCTCATGGAAGATACAGATGACGAAGACGAGAAGCCCAATATGAAGGCTCATTTTATCAAGAAAGAAAAACGGGAAGGTGTTGATAACGATAACATCATCACTGAACGAGTGGACGTTGACTATAAGAAACTGCAAATCATACCGATGGGCATTGCTCGAGTTATCAAGAAACCATGGTTAGGTGTATTAGATGAAGTAGTCAAACGTATGAGTCATATCAGCATATTAACATCAAGATTTTTGAACTTTTACATCTCACGCGTATTCTCGACAGATAAGAATAGACTTACTTTACCGATGCCCCCATCTGATAAAATATTTCAAAAGGAATTCTTCGAGCACATATTCAAGGCTGTCACATGTGATACTATCATCACTTTTGAACCATCGCTACAATTTGTACGATGTGTATGGTTACACACTCTCCTTGTCTCGCCTGAAGGAGGTAAAGTGACTGATCTGGACCCTTTAGACGAAAAACAACTATGGGAAGAAATTCAATCCCAAGAACGCATCAAACAAGATAAAAAAATTAAAAATAAGGCAGGCAAAAAACGACTATGGGATGATGATGATTGTGATTGTGAAAATGTTGTAAACATCAAAAAAAGCAAATCGTTATCCGGAACTGTCATTAGTAAATCCAAGACTGTCTCTGTTGTACACAGTATTTTGAAACACCCGGTCCTGATCAATCTGTTACCGTCATGTCTACAAATAGACCCATGTATAAAATATGAGTCTATCACATACCTAACTGCATTTGTACAATATCAATCAACAGGCCTACGTGCACATTTTGGTTGGCTTCTGTTGGCCAAGTATCGACTCTCAAAGAAAGAAGTGCGCATATGGCTAGAAAATCACTTTCCAAAAAAGCTAATGGTTCAAGAAGATATCGAATGTGGGATAGCGAACGATGTCAATATGGAGTCTGATTTTGAAAATGTTGAAATGGATATAGATGATACAGATGGATTGAATGCATCTATATCAGTAAATGGAGACGGACGCTCAGTATTTAGTGATTTTGAGTCCAAATTACAAGAGAGTCGTTTAATCGAGTGTCTATTGATCATTAAACCACAGAATCGACTTTTGCAAGTTGTTCGTCTCCACCATTCAATCCTTCAAGAACTTGTCTCTGTCAACTCCAAAAATCATTCATCATATAATTTGACAAGAAACCCACTCGTACCACAGGATGTGAAACAGTTTGCTATTGCACCTATTTGTAAATGGGGTCGACGATTCATACGTTTCGATAAAAAGGCGTTGAACCGGTTACTCAAACACCAATTTTACACGCAATCTGGTGCTCAGAGTAAGGAAAGTAAAATGGTTATCGAATCGACGAGCGAGATTTTTAAATCAAAAGAAATTCTCCTTTCGGCAAAAGGAAAGAAAAATATTACGCTAGCTCCTACTTTTACCACTGACGGAGTCCAATTACATTTGGCATGGCAAAAGATTGTAAAGATATCTTGTCCATCAAACCCGAAAAATCAAGCTCTATACGAAGCCAAGCAAAAAGAGAAGTTAAATACTGCTAAAAAAACTTCCAGTGGAAAAACTGATGGACGAACATTGAAAAAGAAGATCCCAATTCTTCCACCCGAGGGGCCCCAATATTGGAAAAAGACAGATCGTTTGGAAGATCATGATTATGGTATTTTTCAATCATCCTCTATTCTTGCAAGTCGAGAACATGCTCAAAAGGAAGGTAGACCTTTTAGTATTTCTGATCTTCCATTCAAACATATTAAGGCTATCGATCCAGGACATACAAATGTTATCTGTACATCTAATTGGAATCATTTGAAACAAGATTGGGAAAAGGGATTCAATCTTACTAAGAAAACATTTTATCGCGAACAGGGACAACAACATAAAAGACGCCGGACAGAAAATCGTATGAAATTTGAATCCCTTGGTCAAAAAGTGGCTTCGCACATGGACCATTTATCGAAACATTCACCAAAGACAAGTGATCCAAGTGAATGCCTTCAACATCTACTGTATGTGAGTTCATGCTTGGATGATATGTTTGCCTTTTACGGTAGTCGAAATTCAGCACGTGATCGTTTTAGATCGACACAAAAGAAACAACGTTTGATGGCTAATATAATTGAGAAATTGGCGCCTGAAAGTGAAAAGAAAGATACTATAATTGTATTGGGTGATTCTACTTTTGCTACCTCTATGAAAGGTTCTCAAGCGACGCCTATCGGTCGTATCATCAAAGAGTTGGCAAAAGTTCGGCGCATTGTGTTGGTGGGCGAGTATTTTACAACTCAAATGTGTTCTGGATGTAATTTATCTGGAATTGGAAATCGACATTCAAAAATGTATGATAAATCGTCATCCGATTATAAGCCAAGTCATTCGTATTCGTTACGATCTACCAGCAACCTTATTCTTCGATCATCCAAATTATCTACCAAGGCTCATCGTGCAAATCACCCCACATGCTCCATGTCATCCTTTCGTCGAACCGTCGAACCTATTTCTATGCGTGAAAAGCGCATTCGTTGCGAAAATAAACGTGCAATCTCACCTTATAATAATAAAAATGACCCTCCAGACCCAGGGGACACAGGGCCTTCGTGTCGCAAATTCGATCCACTTTCAGCTTCGATACATGGCCTCAAACAGTGCACCCACTGTAGACGGTTTTGGAATCGGGACTTCAATGCGGCTCGAAACATTGGATGGGTGTTTATTAGTCTGTGGATTTCGGGAGATCGACCGATGCATTTAAGACGTTTCTATAAGAAAATATCTACGATTCCTCTTTCTTCCGAAAATAATTCATTTTCACATTTCTTTTCGTCCCGTCCAGTTATTTTGTCCGCAAAAGAATCGTGTATGTGAGTAAGCACACTTTTTGAATCTCCCCTCCCATTTACGCAAAGCGCACCCTATTTTTTGATCGCGCTTTCCCAGTTGTTTTCGGACAACTTTATTGATCGTTTGTATAACGATTAATAGACAAGTTAACGTAGAAGATATTCAATTTCCCCGCAAACATAATTTGACATTTTATAGTATAGATTCAAAAACCAACTTTTATTTAGATGCCCCGTTTCTTAGCATTGCTCGCTCTTTGTTTGATCCTACAATTAATTTTATTGAACCTTCAGACATTGTTTAGTGCATTGAGACATTGAGATCTTGCGTTTCAATTATCCTGTCATCATAATAATAATAATAATAATAATAATAATAATAATAGTTTTTTTTATAGCATCTCATTTTGATCGGTTTCGGTGACAAAAGGTCTAACAAAGTCTTGCAATGCATCTAAAGCTGTTGCTACTTTATTTTGAATTAACAATGACTTTCTTGTAACCCATGCTAAATTGCAATATTCGCGTAAATTTATCAAGTTTGGCAATTTTTGATTTTGTGAAAATATTGCAAAAGATAATCTCCAAAAATCGGCAATAGCCAATTGCACATCACCAAATCCACAATGTACAATTTGAAATGTTCTTATCGCATTAAACAAAAATTCACTAACCTGATTATAATCTAAGGGGTCATAATCTGCAAGCTGTTCTAACATAGAATTACAATCCATAGCACTTGAAATATTGTTTATAAGTTTTGATTTAATTAACAAAATTCCCAATTCCTCTAGTGTCATATCTCTATGCAGAAAAGACGGTTTGGGAATAGGAACAATTGTTTTGTTGTGAATTTCATCAACATTGAACTCTACGAATTTCTCATTTGATTGTAATGATGGTGTCATTGCTGTCTTATTCTCATCATCCGCGTCTGTTAATGTACTATTTGACATGAGCAAAATTTCACTTTCCTCTCCCATATATATACTTACCCTATCAATGAATAAAATGTTTGAATTTTTTGGCAGCATAATATATAATATACAACCTTGACCTTTATTTGCAAAACTAGTTGCAACTTTTTTGTCAAAAGAAACTGCTATTGGGTTTTTTGAAAATTTATTGAAGACGTTACATTCATTGAGAAGGCCTCTATACAACATCATGCTTTCTTTTGTTTTTGGACATTGCATAAATATTTGATGCAAACGATTTTGAAGCCAAGGTTTTCTTGTCAAATCTTTTATTTCTAATTCTGTTTGTTTACTGTTTTGTTGTTCTTGTTCTTGTTGTTGTTGTTGATGATGTGTAACATCTCGAGATTTTTGTTGAAATAAATTACATGCATGTGTCCATAACGTTAATAATTCTTTATCGTCATCAGATAACGAATTAACATACGAATCTGATGTAAGAATATCTAAACATGGAACACCGATTACTTGGTATAACAATTGTGCAAGAAATCCTCCATCTTCTGAATTCTTAAAAATTTTGCGCTCTGGTAGCTTAATTGCTAATTTTTTCCATGTTAACATAGTAATTGTAGGAGATCGTCTAATGAGTTGTGCACATTCAAGCATTTTATCCATGAAAAATGGATTGTTTTTTAAAATTTGATTCAACAAAACTGTTTCATATGTATCATGCTTGAAATGATTAATAAATATATTTTTACATACATTTTTCCACCACAACTTGGTCATTTCGATCTTGATTAAATTGTTGTAATCATTTCCTTTTTGCTTTTCTTCTACCAAGTACGCTTCGACACTATTTGCAAATATTTGTAAATCTACACTATACAATGGACTATCATAATTTTTGAATGTGTCAATTGGTCCCTGACGCACCATGTAGTTTATAAAGATATCCACACTTTCAATATATTTATGATAATATGGATGTATGAATATAAAAAATAACCTGTCCAACATATCCTGTCGTGCAATTAAAATATGATTTATTTTGTCTTTCTTCATGTTTGCAATATTATAATTGATTGCTTGTACAACTAAAGTAAAATATTTTAATAATTGTGGAAATTCATGTATGGAAAATCCGACAGGTATTAAAATTCGTAGAGATGTATCTATAGCTTTTGTTAAAGCATGAAAATCAGTTGGAAGCTTGACATCTTTAAATATAAGTTCGAAATTTATGTTTAAATCGGGATACGGTAATGTCATTATTGATGATATTAAATTTTTGTCATATTGGGAAATGGAAGACCAAAGAGGATCAGTAAATCTTGATGAATCTCTAGCAGACAGATTCAATATAACATCTTTTAAATATCCAATTTTTGATACAACATAATTATAATGACGTTTTGTTTTGTTCACAAAATCAACAAGTTTTTTTCGTCCATTTTGTTCATCAAGCCAAGAAAGCCAATCTACCGATGATATTTTGAACAAATATGTCATTTCTGAGTCATCAAAGTTAGAAGTGGTATTACATAACTTGTTTAAAAAATCAGAATGTGTCATTATGTGTATTTTTTATATTGTGCAAGTAAAAAAAAAAGTTGCAGCGTAACAGACAAAACAAAAAACTACTAAAAGAAATGATTTTGCTTTTATAATATGATCAACAAAACATAAATTACAACAGTTTTATATATAAATATTAGTACCAGTCTAGATTCTGCATGTCATTTCATTCTTTATTACAGAACAACACAAAGCACAATGGGCTTGCAATGTTTTTTACATTTCCATGTTTTGATTTTCCTGTACAAAAGGTCGAACGAATTTTTGTAATGTATCAAGAATAGTTTCAATCTTGTTTTGTCTTGCTAGTGATTTTCGAGACGTCCAAGCAATATCACAATATTTTTTTAATTGTTGTAACGAATGTCGACTTTGATCGTTTAAAGGCAGAGAACTTGATTCAAATAAATCTAGTCGAAGATATAATCTCCAAAACTCGCCTATAGCTAATTTAACATCTCCAAACCCACAATGTATAATTTGCCACGTTCGAATGGAGTTAAACAAGGAATCACTTACAAACTCATACTCTTTTGAATCGTACGTGTAAAGTTCATTCAACATTATAAGAACATCCAAAGAATTGTTTGTATTACGAAAAAGATTGCTTTTCAGTAACAAAATTCCAAATTCTTCCCAAGACATTTCTTTATGGTGAAAAGATGGTTTAGGAAGAGGAACAATTTTACTATTGGCATCTGTATCTGTTTCAAACTCTACAAAAACTTCATTTTCTTGATTATTGTCAAATGATTGAACTTTGCGTAGCGTACTGTTGGACATAAGCAGAATTTCACTCTCATCTCCTTCATAAATACTTACTCTATCAATGGCCAATATATTGGAACTCTCTGGAACTATAATTCTCAAAAAACAACCTTGATCGTCGCCCGCAAATCCTTTTGCAACATCTTTATCAAATGTTACAGCTATTGGATTGGTTGTTTTTGCTTTTAAATGACTGCACTTTACACTGATGCCTCTATAAAACAATAGAGCTGTTTTTGTTTTGGGAGATTGCATAAATATATGATGTAAACGATTACGAAGCCACGGTATTTTAGTTAAATCTTTTATTTCATCATTTTCTTGTTTTTGTTTGTCTTGCAACCTTTTTCGTTTATTCTGAAACAAACTACATGCATGAGTCCATAAAGTTAATAATTCTTTATCATCGTCAGATAAAGAATTTACATAAGAGTCTGATGATAATGCATCTAAACATGAAATTCCAATTACTTCATATAATAATTTAGCTACTAATCCTGCTTTGGGCGAACCATCAAAAATATCTTGATCGGTTAATTTATTTGCCGTTGTTTTCAACAAAGACATGGATTCGTTATAACCCCATCTAATTTTTTTTGTACATTGCAACATTTTATCCATAAATATTGGATTCTCAACTAAAATTTCATTCAAAATGGTCGCTTCGTAAAAGACATGTTTGAATGGCGAAATCAAAATATCTTCACATATTTTACCCCACCACGTTTCTTCTTCTTCTTCTTCGTCATCATCTTTGTGTATTTTAATAAAGCCTTCACTATGTGTCTTGTTGCTCAATTCTTTTAAATAAGATTCGGAACTATTTATAAATATTTTTATATAAGTATAATGATATAACGGGTCTTCTTCTTCTTCATTCATGAAAAACATAGATTTTTTGGACGGATCGGTCATGTACTTTATGAATACATCTAAATCTTTTATCTTGTCATGATGATCCGGATGAAATAAAATAAAAAAGAGCATGTTTAAGTTATCATACACTTCAAAAAGAATAATATCTTCATGTTCATATAAAATTCTAATTCTATCTTTAATTGCTGTGACCACCGACTCAATAAAACGCATGATTTGTGGAGACTTGTGAACATTAAATCCTAAAAAAAATAATATATGAACCGCTGTATGGATAGTCGATTGTATTTCGTCATAAGTTACTGGAATATTAATATCTAAAAACTCAAGTTGTAAGTTGTCATCATTTATAAAAGGATATGGTAATGTAAGAACACTTTGTACGACTTTTTTATCATCCATCGGAATTGAAGACCAAAGAGAATCAGTCAGTCTCGAATAATCATTCGTTGATAGGTTCAAAATACAGTCTTTAATATATCCAATTTGTTTTGCAAGCGCTTCCATATATTCCGGTCTAGTATCATTGACCAAATCAGAAAGTTTCTTGCGACCATCTTGTTGTTCAAGCCAAGAAATCCATTCCGCTGCTGTTATTTGACTTAAAAATAGTTTTTCTGTATCAGTCATCAATGGTTTTCTATTTCCTCCATTTTCACAAAATTTATTCAAAAATTCAGAGTGAGTAATTTGAGACAAGTTCATTTTTTTCCCACACAAACAATATATATTATCAAGTTGGTCAGATAAAAGTATACTTTTTTTTTATGTAATGTAATGTATGGATGTTTAATTTTTACAAAAGAAATGGCTTTACAAATTCCTGCAATGTATCAAGGGAAGTTGCTGCTTTATTGTGTGTTACAAGTGACTTTTTAGTAGCCCATGCAAAATCACAAAATAATTTTAATTCATTCAAAGTGTCCATTTTTGAACTGTCTTTATAAATCGAAAACGATACTTTCCAAAACTCTGAAATAGCCAATTGGACATCTCCAAATCCACAATAAATAAGTACCCATGTTCGTATAGCTTTGAATAGAAAATCGCTTATTTTTGAATAGTCATATCGCATATATCCTGTAAGTACATCCAAAATTTCGACATGAGTCGTATAAACTGTATAATTAGAAACAACTCCCGATTTAATTAAAATGTATTTATATTCATCTAATGTCATTTCTTTATGCACAAAAGATGGTTTAGACAAAGGAATGACATTTTTATTTGCATCTTCATTTACCTTTGATATTACCGAAATTGATTTTCCTTTTTCAGGCTTTTGATTTTCTTCAGATGTAATTGTTAAATTGCCATTTGGCATAAGTAAAACTTCACTTTCGTCTCCTTCATAAATACTTACTCTGTCTATAGCTAAGATATTAGACTGTTTTGGAATTGTTATTTCTAATACACAACCATCACCAGCGAATTCCTGTGCTACTTTTTTATCATAAGAAACGGCGACAGGATTATGTGAAAATTTGTTCACTTTATCACAATGGACATTAATTCCTCTATACAATACTATATCTTGCTTTGTTTTCGGAGACTGTAAAAATATTTGATGTAATCTATTACGAAGCCAACTTTTTCTTGTGATATCTGGAAGTTCTTCCATTTCTGATTTTGTAGCAATAGATTCGGCTGTTGGAGTTTTCTTTTGAAGTAAATTACATGCATGAGTCCATAAGGTTAATAGTTCCTTATCATCGTCTGATAATTCATTGACATATCTGTCTGATGCTAATATATCTAGACATGGGACGCCAATTATTTGATAAAAAAGGATAGCGATGTATCCGGTTTCGTTTGAATCCTTACAAATACGCCTTTCTGCAAACTTAACAGACATTTGTTTCCACATCATCAAAGCCTCCGAGGATGTTAAACTAATATTTTGCGCACGTGTTGTCATTTTAAACAAAAAAAATGAATTATCCTTTAAAATAGTGTTTAATAAAATTATATTACTATAATCATATTTAATAGAGTCGATAAAAACACCCTTACAAATTTGATTCCACCATTCTCTCTCTTCTGCTTTATTTTGTATTTTAATAAAATTTGCATCTTTATAGAGTTTTTTCTTTAAATAGTTATCCGCGCTATTTCCAAGTATCTTTAAGTTTATGTAATATTGATCATCTAAACATGTATTAAAGTGGTCTTTTGTTCCGACAGATATCATATAATTTATAAATACATCTAATCCTTTAATCTTACCATGATACTCTGGATGTAAAACAATAAAAAGTAAAGTCGTCAATTTATCACGCAGTCTGTGCAAATCACTTGAATGAATCGGTATATGTTTTTTCAAAATATTTATATTTATTCCTTGAATAGTTGAATCAAAAAATGTCAACATCTGTGGAGATGTAAAAATATCAAATCTAATTTCTTTTAATATATTGATTGCTGTTTCTACTGATTTCATCAACTCATATAATATAATCGGGATATGAATTTCCGAAAACGTTAAATTATTTTTACCATGGACAACAGGATATGGTAATGTTAAAATGCTTTGCACTGTTCTTTTATCCTCCTTGGTCACAGAAGACCAAAGTGGATCTGTAAGTCTAGAAAAATCATTTGAGGATAATGCTAGAATATGATATTCCATTTGAAAGATAATATGTTTATTGTTTGTTCTTTTTAAAAAGTTAATAAGCTTGTTTCGACCATCTTGTTTATCAAGCCAGGATAACCAATCGGCTGCTGTCATCGAAGATATAACTTCGTAGTCATGATCATCCAATCCTTGTTTATCAGTGACATCTACTCTTTCGCAAAGTGCATTTAAAATGTCAGCAGGGTTAACAGATTCCATTTTATACTTTTACTAGTTTAAAAAACTTCAAATTGCACTTGCTTTGTTTTGTTTGTCAAACTTTTTTCTTATAAAAAAAGGTATAGAATTATATTTTATACTTTACACAATCTGCATTATATATATTATATTATATACTATGTTGATTTTTGTACAAATGGTCTGACGAATTTTTGTAAAGTATCAAGAGTCATAGCTATTTTGCTTTGTCTTGCTAGTGATTTTCGAGAAGTCCAAGCAATATCGCAATAAATTTTTAATTGTTGTAAGGAATATCGAGTTTCATTACTTAGAGGAAGTAAACAAACGTCTGTTTGTAGATACAACTTCCAAAACTCACTTATAGCTAATTTAATATCTCCGAAACCACAATATATGATTTGCCAGGTTCGAATTGAATTAAACAATAAATCGCTCACCTGAATGTAATCTCTTGAATCAACTGTGTAAAGTTGTATCAAAATGGATGAGATGTCTAATGGTTGTTGTGTATTATATAAAATATTGCTTTTAATCAATAAAGTTTCAAACTCTTTCCAAGTCATTTCTCTATGTTGAAAAGATGGTTTTGGAAGGGGAACTATGTTACTCTTTTCATTCGATTCTGTTTTATAAATTACAACAATTTCATTTTCATCTTCATTGGTATTACTGTTACTATCACCTTGAATGTAAAGTGTACTATTTGGCATAAGTAAAATTTCTCCTTCTCCTTGTTCATAAACACTGACTCTATCAATAGCTAATATATTAGTATTTTCTGGAACTGTTACTTTTAAAAAACAACCTCGACCTTCACTTGAAAACCCTCGTGCAATATTTTTGTCAAATGTGACAGCTAGTGGGTTACTTGACTTTTTTATTAAACGGTTACATTTGACGTTAATTCCTCTAAAAAGAAACAGAGGTGCTTTTGTTTTAGGAGCTTGCATAAAAATGTAATGTAAACGATTACGAAGCCATGGTATTTTACTCAAGTCTTGTATTTCATCATTTTCTGTTTCTTTGTCATCATTTTCTTGTTCTTCCTGTTCTTGTTTCTTTCGCTTATTCTGAAACAAACTACATGCATGAGTCCATAAAGTTAATAATTCTTTATCGTCATCAGAAAGTGAATTTACATAAGAATCTGATGATAATGCATCTAAACATGGAATTCCAATTACTTCATATAATAATTTAGCTACTAATCCTGCTTTAAACGAACCGTCAAAAATATCTTGTTCTGTTAATTTATTTGACGCAATTACCCATAAAGACATGGATTCATTGTAATTCCATCTAATTTTTTTTGTACATTGCATCATTTTATCCATAAATATTGGATTCTCGACTAAAATTTTGTTCAAAATTGAAGCTGCGTAATTATATTTAAGCGGTGAAATAAAAATATCTTCACATATTTTACCCCACCATATTTCTTCTTCTTCTTCTTCTTTATCGTGTATTTTAATAAAGCCTTTGCGATGTATCTGATTTTTAGTACTCAATTCTTTTAAATAAGACTCGGAACTATTTACAAATATTCTTATTGAAGTAAAACGATATTGTTCATCAGTGAAAAACATATATTTTTTGAACGCGTCCGTCATGTACTTCAAAAATATATTTAATCCTTTAATTTTGTCGTGGTGGTCTGGATGCAATAAAATAGCAAAAAGAGTGTCCATTTTATCATAAAGTTCAAAAAGAATAACATCCCCACGCTCATTTAAAATTTGATCATTAATTGCTTTAATAACTAACTCTATAAAACGCATTATTTGTAAAGACTTGTGTACATCAAATTCTAAAATTAATAATATATGAACTGCTGTATTAATAGCCGGTTGTAACTCTTTATACCAAATTGGAATATTAATATCTGAAAACTCAAGCTGCAAATTGTCATCATTTATAAAAGGATATGGCAATGTCAAAACACTTTGTACTATTTTTTTATCATCCATCGGAATTGAAGACCAAAGAGAATCGGTCAATCTTGAATAGTCATTAACAGACAGTTGTAAAATATATGTTTTGATATAACTTATTTGATGAGAGCGTGCTGCAAAGAATTTTTTTTTAGTATTATTATTCACAAGATTAACAAGCTTATTACGTCCATTCTGTTTATTTAGCCAAGAAATCCATTCCGCTGCTGTTATTTGACTTAAAAATATTTTTTCTTGGTCATTAAAATGTGGATATCTTGATTCGTTTCCTTGACAAAATTGATTTAAAAAATCAGAATGTGTAATTTGAGACAATTCCATTCAAAGAGTTATTTTTTTTTATTTTCAAACAACTATAACCTGTTTTCTTTTCAAATGATTGCTAATTTTTTCTATAATGAAAAATATATTAATAATAATAATTCTAAAGAATAATGTTACTACAAGATAAATGGCCTTACAAATTCTTGAAATATATCAAAGGATGCTGCTGCTTTGTTGTGTGTTACAAGTGACTTTTTAGAAGCCCACGCACAATCGCAAAATAATTTTATTCTATTCAAAATGTCGATTTTAGGACTATCTATATAAATTGAAAACGACACTTTCCAAAACTCTGAAATAGCCAACTGGACATCTCCAAATCCACAGTACAAAAGAGCCCATGTCCTGATTGCTTTGAATAATAAATCGCTTGAGATATCATATTTATTTTGCAAAAATGAAGGATCTTCGAGTTGAAAATATACTGTGAGTTTATCCAACATTTCAAGTTGGGTCATATTTGTTGGTACAAAAACAGGGAACGTTTTTGATGTAATTAATATATTAGAGTATTCATCCAAAGACATCTCTCTGTGTACAAAGTGTGGTTTAGATAAAGGTTGAATTTGATTATTTGCTTCCTTGTTTAATGTTAATTTTACTGATATTGGCTTTGCCCCCGTTATTTCTTCCGTTATTTTTTCAGACGAATCAATTAAATTGCTATTGGGCATTAATAAAATTTCCTTCTCTTCTCCTTTATAAATACTAACCCTATCTATAGCCAAAATGTTAGATTGTTTTGGGACTGTTATTCTTAATATACAACCATTTTCATCAGGATCGTATGCAAAGCCCTCTGCTACCTTTTTGTCGTAAGAAGCGGCTATCGGATTGTGTGAAAATCTATTGACACGATTACAACTTAAATCAAGTCCTCTATATAATACAAAATCGCTTTTTGTCTTTGGTGATTGTAAAAATATTTGATGTAATCTATAGCGAAGCCAACCTTTTCTTGTGATATCTGGAACTTCATCCATTTCTGCTTTTGTAGCAATAGATTCAGCTGTTGGAGTTTTCTTTTGAAGTAAATTACATGCATGAGTCCATAAAGTTAATAATTCTTTATCATCGTCTGATAATTCATTGACATATTTATCTGATTCTAATATATCTAAACATGGGACTCCAATTAATTGATAAAAAAGAGTAGCAATATGTCCGGTTTCTTTTGAATCCTTACAAATACCTCTTTCTACAAATTTATCAGATATTTTTTGCCACAGAATTAAAGCTTCTGCGGATGTTAAACTAATATTTTGTGCACATATTGTCATTTCATCCATAAAAAATGGATTATCCTTTAAAATGGCGTTCAACATATTCGTATTATAGCGTGTATTTTGAAACTCGTCAGTAAACCCATAACTACAGATTTTATTCCACCATTCTTGCTCTTCTGCTTCATTTTGTATTTGGATAATATTTTCATCTTTATTGAGTTTTTGCTTGAAATAGATATCAGCACTGTTTGCAAGGGTTTTCAAGTTTTCGTAAAAACGATTATTTCTGTACAGATCAAACTCATCTTTTGGGTTAACTGAGATCATAAAATTTATAAACACACTCAATCCTTTAATCTTATCATGATACTCGGGATGTAAAAGAATAAAAAATAAAACCAACAATTTCGATCTCAATATATTCAAAGTAATTTGATAACTTATCATATCTTTTTTCAAAATATTTTTGTTTATTGCTTTAATTATCAAGTCCAAAAATGTCAACATCTGTGGCGATGAAAACATATCAAACTGAACTGCTTTTAATATATTGATTGCAGCGTCTATAGATTGCCCCAAATCCTGGTACGTGGTCGGAATATGAATTTCCGAAAACGTTAATTTATTTTTGCCGTGATTGATAGGGCGTGGTAATGTTAAGACGCTTTGCACTATTCTTTTATCCTCCTTGGAAATGGAAGACCACAATGGATCTGTAAGTCTAGAAAAGTCATTGGAGGATAATTTTATTATGTGATCGCCAATTTCACTTATTATCTGTGTATTGCTTGTTTTTCTTACAAAATTAGCAAGTTTACTTCGACCGTCTTGCTTATCAAGCCAAGATAACCAATCGGCTGCTGTCAATGTAGACATATTTTGGTTGTCATTATCGCTCAATTTTTGATTATAAGTAAAGTCTGTCCTTTCGCACAATGCGTTTAAAAACTCAGCACCAGTAAAAGTTTGCCTTTCCATTTTTGTTTTGCTTGCAAAATGGAATTTATTATTATTTATTTTATTTTGTGGAGTTTGAAACAAGTGGGTTGAGATTTTTTATTTCTTTTTTCTTAACAACCCGTCAAATTTATATACTTGGAGCACATGACCCTTTCTATTAGTTTTGACTTTGGTTGATTAATTAATTATTGAACAGTGAACAGAACGTTGTATGTTGTACAATATGTGTAGATTGGTTTATATCCTTTTTTTTCTTTTCTCTTTGACATTATTATAGGGAAATCCAGTTTAATTATGGACAGTACTTTGAAAAAACAAAGATACATATAGATTTTTGTTCAATCAAAAACTAACTTATACAGTTATACTTGTACAATATGCCATTGTCTATTTCAGGTACACATTCTGATTTTTTAAACCAATTGTGCGAACTTGACGATTACCCAGATGATCCAGACTTCGGTTATTTAGAAAAAGATTTTTTGAGCAAGATGACTGCAGCTGATTGGATGTCCTGGCTAGACAAACAAGATGGGAGAAATAAACTTTCAAAATTTGTAAAACATGCTAGAAATAAAAATTCTTCATACCCCATACATTACATCAAAGTTTGTGTGATTGAATTATCATCGAATGATTATTCAAGGTTGACTGATGCACAGTGGTCTTCAATTCCAAAAAAAAATAAAAAAGTTGTGCAATTAGTAATGACGATGCCATTTCCAGAAGTACACGATAATAAAGAATTGGAATTTAAAGATATTAATTTGGAAGTTATACGAACATCTTTATCGTCGCACATCGAAACAGCAACGCTTTTGTTGTCAACACTCGGATTTGGCGTGCACGAATCACCACAGATGTTGCAATATATTAATTTAATTCTTGAATTCATAACCAATTTGATTTTAGATGACATAGATTTGGAAAAAACACTTGTTCCTTTGCACAACGAAGTATTAAGACGATTGTATTTTATACTGATTCATCCAGATCATTGGAATAACTTTAAAGTTGAAACTTTTATTGATTATATGACATCTGATGCATGGCATCGCATTCCTAATACGTATAACGATTATATCTATTATGAAGATTTTAAAATTTTCGTCAATAGCGCCGAAAGTTATTTGAAAAAGAAACCACGAAAGACAATAAAACAAGAAGATTTGTTGTGGAATGTAGTGTGTGACAACGTTTTTATAAATTATTTTAGTTCAAGTCATGATGCTTCAAAGTATGTCAGTTTATTAAACAGTCTTTTGAGAGATAATCCATTGTTTATGGATAAGATGTTGAAATCTACGTCAATAATTAGACGAGAAACTGCATCTTCTATGGTTACGTGGAAAAAATTGGCAAATGAATTAATAAATTATAACATCTTCAAGGACTCTGAAATTGGAGGTCATATGGCTACGCTAATTTTTCAAGTCATAGGTGTTCCTTGTTTGGATATTCTTGCGTCAGATGTGTATGTTAACAGTTTATCTGACGATGATAAGGAGTTATTAACTCTTTGGACACATGCATGTAATTTGTTTCAACAACCAATCCCAACGGTCGAGTCTATTGTTACAGAAAAAGAAAGTAAAAACATTCCAGATGGCACGAGAAAGGAATGGCTTCGCAATCGATTGCATCAAATTTTTATCGAATCTCCAAAAACTAAATCTGAACATATTTTTTACAGAGGTATAGCCACACATTGCAGTAATTTAATATCAGAGTCTATTAATCCTGTTGCCGTTTCTTTTGATTACAATGTTGCAAACGAATTCACTCAAATTGGGAACGAGGAAGAAAGTGAACCAGGATGTATGTTGCATATTACAGTACCCAAATATTCAAATATTTTAGCCATAGATAGGGTTAGCATATATGCTGGAGATGAAAGTGAAATTTTGCTAATGCCGAATAGTAATTTAATTGACATCAAAAAACGGACTAAATACAGTGACGAGTTCAATGAACTTCATGCAACTTATAGTGTTGTTGTGGATGAAAAAAATAAATTTGTTGGTTTGCCTAAACCATTATTTACCCAAAGGAAAATGAGATTGGAAGAATTTGGATATTTGATTTTAAAAACCAATTTAATTTACAACACAATGGATAAAATGGCTTCAATAAAAATACTTGATGAACTGGCTGATTATTCGCACCGGGACTATAAAAGAATAAGCGATGCGTTATTTAAAGCCATTAGGACATATCAAATTTTGTATTGTGGATTTGGAGACGTCAAGTTAGCTATAGAGGAGTTTTGGAAATTAGCGTTTGATGTTTATGCGAACAATAACAAGATCCATTTACTACAACAATTGCGTACATATTGCGAAGCTGCTTGGTCTACACAAAAATCCTTGTTGAGACACAACAAGGCATCAAAATTTTTAGACGTATTGCAACAGTTTGTAAGGCCATTTTTAGTTGAATTGTAATGTTAATAAATATTTTCGTTAACATTATTTACTGACAGAAATTATGTATACTATTTACTATTTGTTCTAGTGTGGGACCAGATTTTGTTTATGTTGAATTGATATGATATGAAATGATATAATATGATATAATATATTATATTATATTTGTTATTCTTATCAATCATACAATCATATTGAATTTTACTTATGTTTCCTAACATGTAATTCCTTGTTAGTATAGTTGGTTAGTATAGCGCCCTTTCAAGGCGTTGACACGGGTTCGAACCCCGTACGGGGAACATTTACAATTTTTTCTCTTCTTTTTTTTTTTGAAAAACATCAAATTATGCTTTTCCTTAATTTCTTTTTCGCAGCGTCACGTGCAGACAGACAGCACACACAAAGAAGCATGATGTTCTACTGTAATTAAAATTATAACACAACTCTGAGTTTTTAGGGTATTCAATTTTTATTTCTTTTTTCTGTATGTGACTATGCCTTTCGATTTTGCTGCCAAATGTCAAATGCCACGATATTTTTTGTCACAGTCATATTCTAAAAAATTCAACATTTATTTCTATTTCGATACAAACAACAACACTGTTCTTTAATAAATACTTGTACGATATGAAATTGTCTATTTCCGGAACACATTCTGATTTTTTAAATCAATTATGTGAACTTGATGACTATCCAGACCAAACAGAGTTCGATTATTTAGAAAAAGATTTTTTGGGCAAGATGACTGCAGCTGACTGGATGTCCTGGCTTGACAAACAAGATGGAAGAAATAAATTTTCAAAATTTGTAAAACATGCTAGAAATAAAAACTCTTCATATCCCATACATTATATCAAAGTTTGTGTGATTGAAATATCATCACATGATTATTCAAGGCTGACCGATGTGCAATGGTCATCTATTCCAAAAAATATCAAACAAGTGGCGCAAAGAGTAATGACGATGCCATTTCCAGAAATAAACAATTATAATAAACAATTGCAATTTAAAGATATTAATTTGGAAGCTATACAAAAGTCTTTATCATCGTTCATTGAAACAGCAACATTTGTATTATCGACACTTGGATTGGATGTGTACGAATCACCGCAGATGCTGAAATATATCAAGTTAATTATTGAATACATAAACAATTTGATTTTAGATGACATAGATTTGGAGAAAACTCTTGTTCCTTTGCACCACAAAAGATTAAGAAAATTGTATTTTATATTGTTTCATCCTGATCATCGAGATAGACTTTACACTGAAACTTTTATTGATTATATGACATCTAAGGTATCAAATGATATTTTTATTACTTATGACGATGACGAATACTACAAAGATTTAAAAATTTTCGTCAACAGTGCCGAAGGTTACTTGAAAAAGAAAATAATAAAATCAAGACAAGAAGAAGAGAATGCATGGTGGGGTTCGATATGTAATGACGTTTTTATCAATTACTTTGATCTAAGCAATGATATTTCCAAATATGTAGATGTATTAAACAATATATTAAAAGAAAATCCATTATTTATGAACAAAATGTTAAAGTGTGCACCAGAAATCGCATGGGGTAGCGCACGTTGTATGTCTACGTGGAAACGTTTGGGCTTGGCCAAAGAATTAACAAAACATCATATATTTAAACATTCAGAAACCGGAGGTTTGCTCGCCATTTTGCTTTATCAAGTTATAGGTATTCCTTGTTTGGATATCCTTGTTTCTGATATGTACGTTAATTCATTATCTGATGATGATAAGGAATTATTAACTCTATGGACACATGCTTGTAACTTGTTTCAACAAAAAACTCCTTCTGTTGAATCTATTGCTACACAGAAAGAAAGTAAAAATATACCAGACTCGACAAGAAAGGAATGGCTTCGTAATCGATTATATCAAATTTTTATTCAAGCTCCAGAAACAGACGAAGAGCATGTTTTGTACAGAGGTTTAAACATAAATTGCAATCGTGTAAACAAAATGTCTATCAATCCCATGGCTGTGTCTTTTGATTACAGTGTCGCGAAAGGATTTGCGACTGATGAACATGGTGAAAATAACGGATGCATATTATATATTACAATACCTAAAAAATCGAATATTTTAGCCATAGATAGGGTCAGTATATTTGACGGAGATGAAAGTGAAATTTTGCTTATGCCAGAGAGTGATTTGATTGACGATTCAAGTAATTTTACAAGTACAGGATTCCAACAACTTCAAGTAAAATATAGCGTCAACGGGAATAAAAAAAGTAAATTTGTTGGTTTACCTAAACCATCATTTATTCATAGAAAGCCAAGTTTGGAAGAATTTGGATACATATTGCTGAAATCAGGCCTTATTTTCAGTACAACAGATGCAATGGATCATATAAAAATGTTGGATGAGTTGGTTAATGGAAATCGTAAATATAACACAATAAGCGACGCTTTATTTAAAGCCATTAGGACACATCAAATTTTGTATTGTGGATTTGGAGACGTTAATTTAGCCATAAAAGAGTTTTGGAAATTAGCATTTGACATTTATGCAAAAAGTTACAAAATACTTTTATTACGAGATTTGCACCGGTATTGCGACGCTGCTTGGTCTACACGAAAATCGTTGTTAATGCATAATAAAGCGGCAACATTTTTGGACGCATTACAAGAATTTGTCAAACCGTTTGCGATTGAGTAATTATAATAATTCTAATACATAATCATTTGGATGTTTATGTAATTCATAATTTGCGTTCCTTGTTTTCTTTTCTTTTAAATATTTAAGTATAGTTGATTGAATGATATGTAATAAATTAAATGATTGAGTGACATGTGAAGCATGATTTTATTTATATTTTATGATTTAATCATAAGATTGAATTTTATTATGTTTCCTAACATGTAATTCCTTGTTAGTATAGTTGGTTAGTATAGCGCCCTTTCAAGGCGTTGACACGGGTTCGAACCCCGTACGGGGAACATTTACAATTTTTTTGCTTTTTCTTTTTTTGAAAAGAAAAAATTGTATTTGATATTATTTCACAAAATCAAGCTGTCAAAATTCACATTTCGCTTCACGCGGACGCAGAGGTCCTAATAGGTGATCAAATTGTAATCAAACTATTAAACATATAAAAAAGAAACAAACAAAGGGAAAAAATGATCGATTGCAAATAACAGGGCCTGTGCATCTGTAGCATTGTAGATTGAATTTAAATGTTTAAAGTGTATATTTTCAATAGTTTCTAATATATTTTATATACTATTAAGGGTATTATTCGCTCGATTTTCAGTTGGGAAAGATGAGTTCACATTCTCAGACTCTTGTAAAAATTTCAAAATCGCGCAGTGAAATTTCAATTTACACTTGCTTCTTTCCTCTGGTCGATTCGTTTCTCACAACACAATCAATTATAAATCTCATTCATATCTTTAATCGAATGGAAGATACAGATGATGAGGACGAGACTCCCAGAAAGAAGGCTCGTTCCATAAATAAAAAGAAGCTAGATAATGATGATAATGATAACATAATCACTAAGCGAGTGGACGTTGACTTTAAAAAACTACAAATCATACCGATGGGCATTGCTAGAGTTATCAAGGAACCATGGTTAAAAGTATTAGATGAAGTGGTCACACGCATGAGTCATATCAGCATATTAACATCAAGATTTTTGAACTTTTACATCTCACGTATATTCTCGACAGATAAGAATATGCTTGCTTTACCGATGCCCCCATCTGATAAAATATTTCAAAAGGAATTTTTTGAACACATATTCAAGGCTGTCACACATGATACTATCATCACGTTTGAACCCACGCTACAATTTGTACGATGTGTATGGTTACACGCTCTCCTCGTCTCGCCCGAAGGTGGTAAAGTGACGGATCTGGATCCTTTAGATGAAAAACAACTATGGGAGGAAGTTCAATCCCAAGAATGTACCAAACAGGATAAAAAGAAGGCAGGAAAAAAACGACTATGGGATGATGATGACGATGATGTAGACAGAGAGAATGTTGTAAACATCAAAAAAAGCAAATCGTTATCTGGAGCAATCATTATTAAATCCAATAATATTTCTCTTGTACATAGTATTTTAAAACATCCGGTTTTGGCCAATCTGTTACCTTCATGCCTACAAATCGATCAATGTATCAAATATGAATCTATTACGTATCAAACTGCATTTGTACAGTATCAATCATCCGGTCTACGTGCACATTTTGGATGGCTTCTGTTGGCCAAGTATCATCTTTCAAAGAAAGATGTGCGCGTATGGCTGGAAAATAACTTTCCAAAGACACTAATTGACCAAGAAGATTCCTCCGAATTTGAAACAGTGGGCGACATCAACATGGAGTCTGATTTTGAAAATATTGAAATGGATATCGACGATAATGACACAGGAGGATTAAATGTACTCACATCGGTAAATGGGGATGGACGCTTAATATTCAGCGATTCGGAGTCCAAAATACAGGAGAAACGTTTGATCGAGTGTCTATCTATCCTTAAACCACATGATCAACTTCTGCAAGTTGTTCGCCTCCACCATTCAATCCTTCAGGAACTTGTCTCTATCAATGCCGCACACAATTCAACAAAAAACCCACTCACCACACAAGATACACAGGATGCAAAACAGTTTGCTCTTGCGCCCATTTGTAAGTGGAGTCGGCGGTTCATACGTTTCGATACGAGGGCGTTGAACATGCTTCTCAAACACCAAATATATACGAAGCAATCAAGCGCTCAAAATAAGGGAAATAAAATAGTTATCGAATCGACGAGTGAGATTTTTAAAGCAAAAGAAATTCATCTTTCGGCAAAAGGAAAAAGAAATATCACACTCGCTCCTACTTTTACTACTGACGGAGTCCAATTACATTTGGCATGGCAAAAGATTGTAAAGATATCTTGTCCATCAAACTCAAAAAATCAAGCTATATACGAAGCTAAACCAAAAGAGAAGATAAACACTCCTAAAAAAACTGTCAATGGAAAAACTGATGGTCGAACATTGAAAAAGAAGATTCCAATTCTTTCGTCCGAGGAGACCCGATATTGGAAAAAAACAGATCGTTTGGAAGATCATGATTACGGAATTTTTCAGACTTCCTCTATACTTGCAAGTCGAGAACATGCACAACAAAAAGAGAGACCTTTAAGTATTTCTGACCTTCCATTCAAACATATTAAGGCTATCGATCCTGGACATACAAATGTTATCTGTACAGCTAATTGGAATCACATGAGACAAGATTGGGAAAAGGGATTCAATCTTACAAAGAAGACATTTTATCGTGAACAGGGACAACAGCATAAAAGACGTCGGACAGAAAATCGTATGAAGTATGAAGCCCTCGGTCAAAAAGTTGCATCACATATGGACCATCTATCAAAACATTCACCGAAAACAAGTGATCCAACTGAATGCCTTAAACATCTGCTTTATGTGAGTTCATGTTGGGATGATATGTTTGCCTTTTATGGAAGTCGAAATGCAGCGCGTGATCGTTTTCGATCGATGCAGAAAAAACAGCGTCTAATAGCCAACATTATCGAAAAATTGGCGCCTGAAAGCGAAAAGAAAGATACTATAATTGTATTGGGTGATGCTACTTTTGCTACCTCTATGAAAGGCACCCAAGCGACACCCATTGGTCGTATTATTAAAGAATTAGCAAAAGTACGACGAATTGTGTTAGTGGGTGAGTATTTTACAACTCAAATGTGTTCAGGTTGCAATCTATCTGGAATTGGAAATCGACATTCAAAAATGTATACTAAATCATCTTCAACCTCTTCTATACCAAGTCATTCGTATTCTTTACGTTCTACTAGCAATCTTATTTTTCGATCGTTTAAGATGTCTATTAAGGCTCATCACGTAAACCATCCAACATGCTCCATGTCATCCTTTCGTCGTACCGTCGAACCTACTGCTATGCGTAAAAAGCGCATTTGTCGCACACACCTCGAAAATAAACGTCATAATATTAATAAAAATGATCCTCCAGATCCAGGTGATCCCGGACCCTCTCGTCGCAAATTCGATCCGCTCTCAGCTCCCATACATGGCCTCAAACAGTGTACCCACTGTGGACGGTTTTGGAATCGGGACTTCAGTGCGGCTCGAAACATTGGATGGGTATTTATTGGCCTGTGGATTTCGGGAGATCGTCCGATGCATTTGCGACGCTTCTCTAAGCAAATACCTACGATTTCTCTCTCCTCCGAAAAGAATTCATTTTCACATTTCTTTTCGTCCCGTCCAGTTAATTTGTCCGCGCAGAAATCGTGCACGTGAACGAGCACACTTTTTGCCTTTCCTCCAATTTACGCAAAGCGCCCCTATCCTTTGATCGCGCTTTCCCCGTTGTTTTTGAACAACTTTATTAATTGTTTGTATGTTTTAACATATGACAATAATAGGATGGTCCTCAATCTAAGATTCTAAGATGTCTAAGTCAATAAATAAATTTGAAATTTCAGAATTTTTTTGTGGGTATGAGTAAGATTTTCTTTTTTTTGCTCCTTTTCACAATTTCATCAAGAACTTGATATCGTCTCTTCAAAACAAATAAAGCAAATTGACAAATAGCAACACGTATAACAAATAAAAAACAAAAGGTGAACAGAATAAATAGAACACGCATTTCTTTCCTCTGACCTCTGACACAATGTCTCTCACTATCCATTTCAATTTTCAATCGGATGTCAAAACTTTAAAGTTTCAAAATTCCAAATTTAGTATGACAACATTGCTTCAACACGTGGGTGGATTTTATTCGATTCCACTAGGTACAATATGTATTTCTTTCGGTCATATATGGCACAATTACAATAGTTCCAAGAATCTCACAATTAGAACAAGTGGTCTATTGGATTATCTTTCCGAGACTAATTACGACACAGTCAAAGTGTCCAACGAGCCACCTCCTGCCAAGTTATCTAAAAATGTTTTGGACATTATCAATAAAGAGTATGGAATAAAAAATATTGTTTCAAATTCTCTAATCCAAGTTCAACCATCTTTGTCTGTTGCAAACTCACAGAAATGTGACGACATGAAAGGTCAATTGTGTATTATCATGAATTGCCGGACCAAAGAAGACATTGGAGATACTATTATATTTGATGACACTCCATATGTAGCAACCGAGCTATTGCATGACGGATCCGGAGTTCTTTTTACCGGAAATCCTTTTTCATTTAAATGTGCTGACTTCGAACATAGAGTCGAGCTTGCATCTAACGAAAACAAACATAAAGACGCATTGCAAAAGGCTGAAGTGGAATTTAATAAAGCACAAGAGGCTTTTAATAATGTTAGCAGCCGCCTTGAAGAATTGGAAAAATCTATTACTATTGATAACTCTCTTCATGACTATACTATCAGAGAAATTGGTGAAGTTTTTATATCTAAAAAACAATCTTCAGATTATTTGGCAATTTGTCAAAAGATATACGATGATCTCAAACAGAAAAAGCTTCCGGGTATTGATCTTAATCGAACCGTCACAATTCAAAAAAGAATCCAGATAAAGCTCAAATATGGTCACTACAAAATGGCAAGCGGAACAGACATTTGGGTTCTACCTTCTGCCAATGTATTGACGGCCGAGGGAGAAACTTGTTTGATAGATGATTAGAACATGACAATGTTATTTTCTTATATACAATACATTTTATTTTTATTTTGACATTTTTGTTGTTGTTATTTATTGTATTATATCAACAAGCAAACGAGCAAGGATTCAAAAGATGGTGGATGTATTGCTAGTATTCTTTACTATAAAATGCATATTTGTATTCAAAAACAAAGACATTTTTTTTATTCGACACAATTCTATATTTATACTACAACAAATGGCCTCACAAAATCCTGTATTGCATCTAACGTGATTGCTATTTCATTCTGAGTCACCAGCGATTTTCTAGATAGCCAAGCGGTATCGCAATATGTTTGAAATCTTTCCAATATCGAAAAATTGGGACTATTGCGATACAAAATTTTTAATAGTTTCCAAAATTCTGCAATTGCCAGTTTTACATCACCAAATCCACAATAAATAAGTTGGTAAGTTCTTATCGATTCAAAGAGAGATTGGGCTTTTGTTTTATAAGAAAAGCTGTCATGTTCAATATTAAATAAAATTGTGATGGGGTCTAAGGAAAGCTCTGATTTTATTAAAATGACGTCCAATTCATCCTGTGTCATTGCTCTGTGGATGAAAGAAGGTTTCAAAACGGGAACTATTGCATTATTAATGTCATCCTTCACTCGAAATTTGACTGAAATGGTTTCTTTTTCTTTTTGAATTTCATTTTCATTTTCAGATTCATCTTCATTTTTTGCCATCTCTGTGTCTATATTTTCTATATCGTCGCCTTGTGTATCAATATCAATTAATTCATTATTTGGCATTAATAAAATTTCACTTTCTTCTCCATTGTATATACTAACTCTGTCGATGGCTAAAATGTTTGAATTGGGTGGTACTTCAATTTTTAATAAACAACCTTTGCCCTCATTTGTAAATCCGATCGCCACTTTAGAATCAAATGATACAGCAATTGGATTTTTGGAAATTCTTTCTAATCGAGTACATGCTTTAGATAAACCTCTGTATAAAACAATAGAGTTTTTTGTTTTTTGAGCTTGAATGAATATTTGATATAATCTACTACGAAGAAATGGTTTTCTTGTCAAATCTTCTATTTCTTCACTGTGTTGTGGTCGATGTTGTAACAAATTACATGCATGAGTCCATAAAGTTAATATTTCTTTATCATCGTCGGATAATGAGTTGACGTAAGAATCTGATGCCAGAATATCTAGACATGGAACCCCAATAGCTTCATAAATAAGGGCAGCAATACATCCACCTTCTTTCGAATCCTTAAATATTTTATATTTTACAAACTCCGATACTTCATTTTTTAATATAACTATAGCTTCGGATGGCATTTTTCTTAACAATTTCGCACATTCTATCATTTTATTCATGAAAAGAGGATTTTCTTTTGAAATATTGTTTATTTTAGAAACATGACCATCAGCTTGATCATGATACTTGAAATTTTTACAAAAGATTAATGTATTACATACAAATTTCCACCAATCCTCTTCTATATGTTTATTTAATTTAATAAAATGGTTATGATTCTTTTTATCATTTATGTTTGCGCGTGCTTCTTCTAAATAATGATCGGCACTGTTACCAAATATTTTTAAATCCTTATAATAGAATTCTTCAATGTAGATAGCATCATCATTAACAAACAAATCACATTTTCCATCAGAAACCATATAATTTATAAAAATATCCAATCCTGTTATCTTGTTATTATGATGATGTTTGGGATGAAACAATATGAAAAATAATTTGTTTAAATAATGTTTCAAAAATTTAAATTTGGTTATCTCTTTGTTCAATATCATATTATTAATAAATTGGAGAATTAAATTTAAATATCTCGTCATTTGTTCAGATTTGTATACGTCGAATCCAAATGATCTCAAAAGCTTCAATGCAACATTCAGGCATCTGAAAGTATTATTGTCGTGTTGGATTTTGACATTATGAAATCTCAATATATGTTTATCATTTAAATCTGGATATGGGAGTGTCATCACACCTAATACAATCTTTTTGTCATAATCTTTTACAGAAGACCAAATCTCGTCGGTTAACCTTGAGCCATCACTGACTGATAAATGAATTATATAGTTTTTAATGTAATTAATCCATGAAGGAAGATATTCATTTTTATTTTTATTTTTTTTAACAAATTTGGCAAGTTTATTTCGACCATCATAATTATTAAGCCAAGAAATCCATTCTGTGGATGTTATATTGTTCATAAATTGTATATTTGAATCATCAAATACAGAAGTAATGGTCTGGTCACTTTCACACAATTCATTCAACAAGTGGAGGTTGTTTTGAACTGACGTCATCATTAATACAACAAACAGATTTCTAATAAAAAATGAGTTTTTGTGCCAAAGAATTTGTACTTTTTTTATATAAAATCATTAACAAGACAAGATATAATTCTAATTCTAATTATTATTATTATTACAACAACTATCAATTTTATTCAAGTGCAAATGACTTGACAAAGTCTTGTAACGCATCCAATACAACAGATATTTTATTATGACTATCCATAAGTGTTTTTCGCGGAGTCCACGCTACATCACAATAATTTTTAAGTAGTCTTAATTTAAGAAAATTTGGACTTTTAAGATATGCATAGAACGCTTGTGTCCAAAACTCTGCAATAACTAAATCAACATCTCCAAATCCACAGTATAAAATTTGTGCAGTTCTAATAGATTCAAACAATGAATCACACATCGTTTTATATCCACTGGGATCATAGTTTGTAATTTCGTCCAACATTTGTGATAAATCGGTTACATCTGAAGTTTTACTAACAAGGCCAGATTTGATCAATATATAACCAAATTCTTTAGGCGTCATTTGTTTATGTACAAAGGATGGTTTTGATAAAGGAATAATTTGACTAGTTTCATTTTCATCTATTTCAAATTTCACAATGGCATTAGATTCTTTATAAAATTCAGACACATTCCTTTCTTCTTCTTCGTCTTCGTTTATTGGAATATCCACTAAAGAGCTATTTGGCATTAATAAAATTTCACTTTCATCTCCGCCATAAATACTCGCTCGATCAATAGCCAGTATATTTGAATATTTTGGTACTATAATTTTTAATAGACAGCCGCGACCATGCTCTGCAAACCCATTTGCAATTCTTTTATCAAAAGAAACTGCCATTGGATTGTTTGATTGTCTTTTTAAAGTAGTACATTTTGTTTTTAATCCTCTGTAAAATACTAAATCTATATTTGTTTTAGGAGCTTGCATGAATATTTGATGTAATCTATTACGAAGATACGATTTTCTATCTAAATCTGTAATTTCATCACTTTCTTTTTTAGTAGCAATAGTTTCTGTAGATGTTGGGTGATGTTGAAATAAATTGCACGCATGTGTCCAAAGAGTCAATAATTCTTTATCATCTTCAGACAATGAATTGACATATTTGTCTGATTCTAATATATCTAAACACGGAATACCAATTGTGTGATATAAAAGAGTTGCAATATGTCCCCCAATTTCTGAATTTTTGAAAAGATCATATTGAGCTATTTTAGGGGCTAATCTTTTCCACATTATCATGGATTTTCCTGGTTTTTTTCTGATACTTGATGTACATGTCAACATTTGACTCATAAACGACGGATTGGTTTGCAATATATCATTTAACATTGAAACACGGTAATCAGGCTGAGAAACATATTTGAAATATTCAATGAAGACTTCGTTACATACAAAGTTCCACCATGTCTGATTTGTTTTTACAATACTATCTTGGTTTTCTTTTTCTGTTTGATTTGTGTATTCAAAATATTTTTCAGCACTCTTGGCAAATATTTTTAAATCGCTATAAAATATATTGTCATTATAATTGGTGAACATACCACTTAGCCCGAAATTAACCACAAATTTTATAAAAATTCTTACGTCTTGAATCTTGTTTTGATGGACAGGATGAAATAAAAGAACAAATAAGCTTATCAAGTCTGTATTGAGCTTTGTCAAAATGATTTTATTTTTATTTTCGTCTTGATGTAAAATCAAATTATTAATTGCTTGTATGAATACATTTAAAAATTTTGTCATTTGATTTGAATTATACATATCAAGACCAATTTTTTCCAGTATATTTGTCGCTACTTGTATAGAATTTGATAAAGAGTAATTTCCAGTTGGAAGATTGACATTTAAAAATTGTAATATTAATTCTTCTTCTTCTTCCTCTTCTTTCCATTTTTTTGTTAAATGAGGATAAGGTAAAGTTAAGACACTTTGTACAATAGTTTTATCATGTTTAGAAATATGGGTCCATTCTGGATCTGTTAGTCTTGAAAAATCATTTATTGATAATTGTAAAACGTAATATTCAATATCTTTAATTCGTGATATAATACACTTAGTTTTTCCATTTTTATTATTTACGAATTTTGTCAATTTTTCTCGGCCATTTTGTGTATCAAGCCAAGAAAGCCAATCAGCTGCAGTCATTTCAGACAAAAAGTTTTGCTCCAACTCACTAAAATTTGTATTTATAGGTTCCTCTTTATTGCACAAATCATTTAAAAATTCAACATGAGTTTTAGACTGTAATAATGATGATGCCATTATTATTATTATTATTATAAGCAAAAGATTTGTATAAAATCAACGGAACGTAGGATTTTTTATCTATATAAGTTTTGGATTATGAAATTTTTTTATAGTATGCTGTTTATAATATTTATTATTATTATTGACTACGGAACAATCTAATCTAATGCAATTTATATCATGGCTGAATTTGCCATGTCTAATTCTGAAAACAAGCGGTTCATATCATCTTCATTTTTATATTTCCTCTGATTAAACGAGTATGAAGAAGAGGATGACGAAAAAACCAATCTCCTTTTTGTTTGCAATTCTGAACCAAATCTCTTAATAAAATTACGTAAAGGGGTGTATGTATATGAATACTTTGCCTCGTGAAAGGAAAACCAATACTTGTTGTCTGTTTTCTTGGAAATAATATCATCAAAAAGTTGTTTTAGTGTTGTCAAAGATTCAATCCTTGGACTTTTAGAATAATGGTAGAAAGCCACCTTGAAAAAATCATTGATAGCTAGTTGCAAATCTCCAAATCCACAGTTTAAAATTTGCCATATTCGTATTGACCTTATTAAATCATATGAAAGCTTCAACATGCTAACAAGATTGTTTTTATCAAGCAAGTTATCCATGATAGAGACTGGATGAAGTTGTAGGTGGAGGAGGAATTCTAGTCTTCCGGTTATTTCAAATATTTGACAAAATTCATCAACTGACATGCTTTTATAAACAAAAGGCAGTTCAGATGTTATTTCAAACTGTTCATCTAATTTTTGTGGTTGTTGTAACATGTACATGCTATTATAGTTATGTCCAACCTCTGCTGGTCTTTTTTTCCCATTTTCTACAATCTTCATTTTTACCAATTCACTCGTTGGCATTAATAAAACCTTGTTTACATTACTTTGAAGAACCGAAGTAGTAACTAATATATTGGAATTCTTAGGAACCAAAATTTTTTGTTGAAATTGTTGCAGATGCGGAGGTATTTCATATAAAGCGACCTCCATGGCGTTTCTTTCATGGTTTGCAAGTTTAGAATTTTTATAAAACACGAGATCTGCACTGGTTTTGGGTGCTTGTAAAAGTATTTGACGTAATCTTTGAAAAAACCACTTTTTATTTTTTATCGAACCAATTTCTTCCCAAAATGATATGGAAGGTCCCGAAATAGTATTTCTAAAAAAAGATGACGAAGAAGACCAAATTGCTATTATTTCTTTATCTGTGTCTGGTAAGGAATTAACATATTCGTCTGATTTCAAAATATCCAAACACGGCACACCAATATTTTCATACAGAATTTGAGCAACATGATCAAAATCATTTAAATTTTTGGAAATGTAATACTCTTTGAAATCAATATCTTCTCCGTTTTCTTCCTCTTCTCGTTTTTCTTCAACGGCTTTATCATCCCATATTCTTATAGAATGCTCAAGCGATTTTTTATTATTTTGTGCACATTCTAATAATTTGTCCTTAAAAAATTCTTGTTCTCTCAATATTTGATTGACAAATTCCAATGTTGTATTGTCTTTATGACGAAAAATCTCAATGATTGAAAATTGTAAAACAAAATCCCACCATTTTTCTTCATTTGGAATTTCAATTTGATAACGTGAATGTGATGACAATAATTTTATATTTTTTGGTGTTGTTGATTTTGCTTGACGTCTTTCTGGTAATAGATTTTCCTTTTGAAATGATGCAATATTAAGATATGCGTTTGCACTCTTTGCAAATGTGTTTAATTGTATTAATAATTCATCCTTGTCAGTTGTAAACGAATCCAAATCAATAATCTTATTATTTGTAATATCTGTCATGTAATAAATAAACGTTTTCAACCCTTCAATTTTACCATAATAAGTAGGATTGAATAAAATAAAAAATAAAGATGTACATGCTTTGCTAAAGATGCGTTTTCTTTTGGATGAAAATACAGCGAAATTGGTTGTGAGTATGGATTGCAATACAAAAGAAACAAATTTAGTCATTTGTACAGATTGTTCTATTTTAAAAGTAACTTTTCTTAAAATGTAGTCCGCGCAATCAATAAGTTTTACTAAGTCTTTAAATAACGCATTGATATTTTCATGCTCAGACATATAAGCATATATAAACTCCAAAGTCCAAGTTTCTTTATCATTATTATTTGCGTCATGATTCATAAATGTAACATAAGGATACGGTAAAGTCATGAAAGGACTTAATTCCTGTTTAATTTTGGGTTTAATGGACTCCCAGAGTGGATCTGTCAATGTCGACTGTTCATTTGATATGCTTATTACATGTTGTGCAATTTTCACCATTCTAGCAATGATATGTCTGTTATTAGACTGATTTGCGGAATCTATCAAAATTTTAAGTTTTTGTCGACCGTCTTGATTTTCAAGCCAATTAATCCAATCTGATGCTTGTAAAGAGTCCAAGTCTTTTTGTTGTCTCAAACCGAAATCATCCGTTTGAATATTTTCACTTAAAGTTGAACAAAAATCATTTAAAAATTGAATGGACGACATGACGACTTTCAAAAAACTAGTATAAATGAGTATGAATATCAAGTGTTGAACACTAAATTTATGGTTTTTTCTATATAACAAAACGAACAAACAAAAATTATATATAAAGTACTGCAATTTTTTTTATCTTTTTTATCCTCTTGATAAAGGTTTCTTTTTAGACACTTTCATTTCCTTTGATTTGCTATTGCGAGATCCACTAACAGACGAGGTAGATTCTTGCTCTTGCACAAATGGTCGAACAAAATCTTGTAATCTATCAAAAACAAGTGAAGATTTATTGTCACTTAAAATAGATGTTTTAGAAGACATTGCAATATCACATTGGTCTTTCAAAGCAAATAATTTATTCAAATTTGGACTACTTGAATATATATAGCTTGCCTTTCTCCAAAACTCTTCAATAGCCAGATGTACGTCACCAAACCCGCAATAAAGGATTTCCCAAATTCTTATTGACTTAAACAGTATGTCTGTGATACTTTCAAGCGATGAATGATCAGCATAACTTAAAATGTCATCTATCATATTAATATAATCCGTTGTTGTTGCATGATCACCCCAGTTAGACCTGACGAGTCCTGTCTTGAGTAACAAAAATCCAAATTCTTCATCAGTCATTTGTTTAGGTACAAAAGCTGGTTGAGGAAGGGGTGCAATTTTTTTATTTGCTTCTTCATCAATGACAAGTTTAACTAAAGCTTCTTCCTTGTCTAGGTAATATTGATCTTCGTCTTCGTCTTTGTCATATTCATCTTTCTCCTCGTCATCATCATCATCACCATGCGATTTTCTTTTTGGCAATCTTATTAATTTGCTATTTGGCATTAATAAAATTTCATTTTCATCCCCATCATAAACACTTACTCTATCAATTGCAAGATAATGAGAATTTTTAGGAACAAAAATATCCAACAAACATCCTACACTTTTAGTAGTTGGCATTGCAAAATCAGCTGCTACTCGCTTATTAAATGAAACCGCCATTGGTTCTGTTGATACTTTTTCCACATCGCCACATTTAATTGGCAATCCTCTATAAAATATGACATCATTTTTGGATTTTGGAGATTGTAAGAAAATTTGATGAAGACGATTTCGGAGCCATTTTCTTCTTTCAATGTCAGGTATTTCTTTACTTTCTTGTTCGGTTGCAAAAGATTCAATTGTAGGTTGATGTTGGAATAAACTGCAAGCATGCGTCCAAATAGCCAGAATTTCTTTATCAGTAACAGATAAACTGTGGACATACCTGTCTGATTGAATTATATCTAAACAAGGAGTTCCTATTACCTTGTAAAGAAGTCTTGCCAGTTTCCCGCCTGTTGTAGAATCTTTGAATATTCCTAATGTTGCGATATCCGTTTCTGAATTTATTCTCTTCCACATGTATATAGCATCGTCTACAGAAAAAACTTCAGCACATTCTAAAAGTTTATCCATAAAACGAGTATTTGATTCTAAAATGTTATTCATTTCAGTTGCATCATAGTTTTTGAAGGGATATATAAAAATGCGTTTGACAATTTGACGGAAGAATTCATTTTCATCCCGTAGTTGGACTAACCCTGGAAAATATTTGATATTCTTTTTTGCTTCAAGGTAAGCCGCGCAATTTTTTGCCAATATACCTAAATAAATATATTCGGTATCTCGTTCAAAATCAGTATTCAATGATTGTCTTGAATGATCAACCATAAAATCTAAAAAGTCATCTAGTTTGAATATAAAACCGTGATATTCAGGATCTATCAATATAAAGAAAATGTTTCTTACATCAAATTCTGTAGCTGAATTGATTGCAACTCGATTATTTATAAGCATTTCATATATTATAAATTCGATTACTATGTCAAGAAAGTAGAGTATCTGCCCGGAACGCGTGATTTTATTTCCAAGGATTTGTAATATATGAAGAGTATCCCTGAGCACAACAGAAATCTCTTTGTGACTTGACGGTATGCATACATCTAAAATTTCAAGATAATACTTATTATAAGATTTATCCTCATCTTCTTCTTCTTCTTGTCTCGGTATACAAACAGGATAGGGCAACGTCATTACGCTTTGAACAGTTTGTTTAGCATGTTTTGAAACAGATGCCCAAAAAGTATCCGTCAATCTTGAAAAATCTCGTTTTGACAGTTCTAAAATACAATATTTGATATATTCCATCCTTGAAAATATATATTGATTATGAGTCTTGTTTGCAAAAGAAACTAGTTTGGAAAGTTTTTTCCGACCTTCTTGTTTATCAAGCCATGATGTCCATTCAGATGAAGTTATTTCATAAAAGAAAGCCTTTTCTAAATGACTAAAATCGCTTGTTATATGGCTGGGTATAGAGGTAAATTCATTTAAAAAATCAGAATGTGTCTGGGAAACAGAAGACATGATTATTATTATTTGTTCAAGTTATCAAAAAGGATGTCGTAAATTTGGGGGAAAAAATTATTATGTTGCAGTGGTGATTGATAGTTTTGTGTGCTTTTTTTATATGTAGTATCTAGCAAGGAAATATGCACAAAAAAAATAATATTCTACAAAATCAATTAGTTTTTTTCTTGAAATAATATTATTATATTATTTCTAATACTATCAACTTTGCATTTTATGAGTTTTAAATGAGTTTAATCCTTGTCCTCACCGACAAGAATAAAGAGTCTCACAAAATCTTGAATACGAATCAAAAATAAAGTTAATGAAGTTTTATCCTGCTTTAATGAATGATTGAATGCTATGTGGATGTTGTGTGGATGTTGTTGTTTTCAAGCGAAAATCCCAAAATGTATTTTTTACTATTATTCATCTTGGTTTCAAATTGGCTACAAAAAGAAAAGAATTCAGGAAGGTATATGTCACGATTCAATTCTTCTTGCATTCTTTTCTTTAAAGAATACAATTCGCATGATTCTTCTTTACCCCACTTGCATTTATTGATTGTAAATTCTGTCATATCATCTTTAATCAAAGATTCCGTTTTGATTTTTTTGGTTTCTTCGACTTGGACTTGTTGAGAAATATCTGTTACTTCTTGCAGTTTTCTTTTTCTTTTTCTTTTTTGGCAAAACATTTGCCTTCTGCTATAAAAGAATTTGCTTATTGTTTCATCTGTGCAATCTTTTAATCCATTCAGTTGACACGCATCTAAAAGTATTTTTTCTTGTTCTTTTGTGGGCGTTGAAATGTCCTGTAACTTCATAATTTTAGCAATTCCTAAAATTTGTTTAGACATGAGTCGCTCTTCAAAACCTTTTGGATTCTTTTTCAAAAAACGATACCTTCGAGCACTGAAATGTTTTTGAATAATTTTTTCATTGCACTCTGATATTCCTCCATCAATGCAAGTCTTCAAAATTAATTGAATCTCTTCATCACTCGGGTGTGTCGTTTTTTCAAGTCCAAGCTTTTTAGTAAAAAAGGCGAACCAGTTGTATAGATGTTTGAATTTTGGTTTTTCAATATTTTTAGTAGCGTTTCTTTCTCCATATTCAGACTCGGACTCTGTATCCGTATCTGTAGTATCCCCATTCTGATTTTCATTTTGGATTTTATCAGTTAAAGTGATATGATCTTCGTCTTCGTCTTCATCTTCATCTTTATCATCATCATTTAAAATATGCGAATTATTCAACTGTTGATTTTGATGGCTGGAAAAAGTATTGTTTTTGATATAAAGATTGCAATCAACACCATCTACGTGTTTTACTGTTGTTTCCTCTTTTGAGTTTTTTTGACAAACAAGCTGGTCTTGTTCATCAAGTTGCTTATCTTGTTCTTGGTTCTTATCAAGCATGTCTTCTTTTTCAACTTTTACTTGATCGTTTTTTTCTATAGAATTATTATTATTATTATTATTATTATTATTATTATTCAAATTCTGCATACTGTTTTCTTCTTTTTCTTTTTCTTCTTCTTTAGCATCAGCATCATCAGTCTGCAAAGAAATAAATGTATCGTAAGAAAGTTTGCAAAATGCTTGGTATTCGATTATCAAATCTCTGTCTTGATCTTCATAGAGTCTTCGCAGATGCCGAATAATGTAAACAAGAAAATGTATTTTCTGCAGACAAGAGATTCCAACATTTAAATTTTTAAAAGGACTAGTACTATTGTTATCCATATACTTTACGTATCCTTTCAGATCTGGATGGCCACAAAGCTTACAAGAGCGACAAGGGAAATTATTAGAAATTGTATGTTTATTTTCATGTTGAGAATTGAGATCCATAAATATTTGTTGAAGAATGGCAAGTGGTTTCATACGATAAAATGTATCCAAAACAGGGCGTATAATATTTGTCATAATTTCATTTCCAAAAGGTGTACTCATCCACAGTTTAAAAATATTAATATTTGTTTTGTTTTTGCTTTGTCTCGTCAAAAAATGATTATTCTGGTCATCGCTAGTTTTGAGTGAATGGCGTCCATCATACCCTAAAATGTCTTCAATATATTTGTTGTGAAAAAATTCTCCCATTCGCAAAGGCCCCTCTAATAGAGAGAAAGACAATGAAGAATGCATATTGTTTTGACTTGTGCAAATGCAAAATGAACTGTTTGGAGTTTTTTGCTTTCTTTCTTGATTGCCGTTTTTTTTTCTTGTTCTTGGGCGCGTGTCTGTGTTTAACAAAGAAAGCTGAAAGTGATTTATTTTTTTTTCCCTTCGAAAATTACGAAATTTCATTAGACGTCTTGATTTATTCTGCCATACCACTCCCTTCATACTATCATAGTATACCATCTTGTCGGGTCTTCAACCCGACAATAATTATTTTACAACTTGTTTCAACAGAAAGACAAACAAAATGGAGCGCCACGAGTGCAACTTTTGTATCACGGTGAAAAGCTTAAGAAAGCAAGGGGTTTGGATTCATATGTGCCAAACATTTGATAAACAAATTCCAATTCAAAAATCAAACTTGAGTATTAATATTTCAACTGACGAATCAAATATAAATCATTTGCCCAAAGTTTCAAGTTGTGATGTTTTTAAAAATCGAGAAATATATTATCAAGCAAAACCTTTTCGCAACATTACCACCACTCTCAACACAATGAAAAAACCCACAGGATGTTTATGGTTTTCTCACGGAAGCTGGATTTTTGACAGCTACATAGATACGACATGCGAAGATAATTGCCCCTCTTACGATAGAAACAATCTTTACGCTCCGGGTGACTTATATGCGATCACATCAAAAGATATTGACCTTTCTAAAATTTATATCATTGATACCTTGCAAAAGCTTCAAGAATTCGAAAAATCTTATGTTGTGTCTTACAATTCTGTAAATTGGGATCTTGTCAGAAAAGACGGTTATTGCGGATGCATTTTTGAATTTGACAGACGCACGATACCATCAATAAACTGTTTTTTGAATGGATTTGATGTTGAGACGCTTGTAATATGGGACATTTCTTGTGTTAAAACAGTTGTTCCTATTGAAAGCGTCATAGAAATCTCTTCATAGACACAGAGATACTCACACAAAATGTTAAGAAAATTCCAAAACCATTTTTTATTTGTATTCATTCTTTTCAATTTCTCATAAACATATTTTGTCTATAAGTTTGGTGGAACAATCAATCAATCAAACAAACAAAAGAAACCGAAACAAACAAAATAAACAAGAATGTCTATGATATTGTATACACATCATTTGGATATTGTTCGTCCGCATGGTATATTTTGGTTTCGTCTACCTCAGCCTTATCATAACGGTTATACACCACTTGGTAAAAATTGCTTGGGAGATCCTTATACAACTAATGTCCATTCAACTTGTATGTGTGGTTATCCTTTGGTGGAGTATGATCTACAAAGACCTCCTCTAAATCGAGGCAAGTCAGCATCTATGTTTCAACATCCTAATAATAATGAAGACCCTCATTTTCACGACAATCAACAATCTACACCTACATCTAATTCTCCCCCGACTTTCCATGCCTTGCCAAAGGATAATAATAATAATAATGTAACCACAGAATCGGTCATCCTTTCATCTTTAGACACGACGGAAATGTTATTTAAAATAGCAAATGATAGTCTTATCGACGAAGATAAATGGGTTGAAGTATCAAGAGAATGTATTGAAAGAATCAAGGGTTCCCGAAAAATTAGGAAATGCAAAGTTGAATATGGCGAAACGTACTCCGACCCTTGCAAACTTATCATGAGGAAAATGAAAATAAAACTTTATCACATGCCAATTGAGGTAGTTATGAATGACGTAATCGAAGAAATAAATTGGAATGTAGATCCGTCTTGTTTTTTGGATTTGACCTATGGTCAGTCTGATTCACTTTCAAAAACAGAAAAAGTTTTAAATCTTATTGACGAATCATGTAGTCAATTAATATTTGCTATAACCACAAGAGGTATAATTCGTGTAGCAAGAAATCCTGTCGACGGCCAACGTATTACACATTCACAGCTGGCATCTGGAGATTCAGTCTATGCTGCTGGTAAAATAGTTTTTAAAGAAAATAAAATTGTTGAACTTAACAACGATTCTGGTCATTACAAACCTTTTGATATGAGCGTGATACCTCTTGTCGAAAAATTTTTGCGATATTTGCTCGAAGGAGGCAAATGTATTTTTGCAGATCATGTATCACATCGCGATGTCCTTTCAAAAAAGATTAAAAATGACAAAGACAATTGTCAGTAGTAATAATAATGTTACATTGCAATTTTTTAGATCATCTATAACATACAAAGGATAAAATTTCAATTTATTTTGTTTTTCTTTGATACCTTATTGCATATTGAGCGTACTTTTGATAGTATTGATAAATTGATAAAGCGTTATCGTCCAAGACGATTTTGTTTTGACAACAAGTAAAAAGTAAAAATAAATATTTTGACTCGACGGAGGATCGAACTCCGGACCTTTGCCGTGTAAAGACAACGTGCTAACCAACTGCACCACCAAGCCAATTGGATGATATGTCTCAACATATTATTGCATAGTAGTTAAAACTCTTTATTTTTTAAACAAATCAAAACAATCAAAAATAAAAACTTACTTGCGACAGATCAAAAAAAAACAAATGTAACTCGACGGAGGATCGAACTCCGGACCTTTGCCGTGTAAAGACAACGTGCTAACCAACTGCACCACCAAGTCAATTGGATGATATGCCTCAACATATATTGCATAGTAGTTGAAACTCTTTTTCAAATAACCAAAACAATCAAAACAATCAAAAATAAAAACATTTGCGATAGACAAAAAGACAAATGTAACTCGACGGAGAATTGAACTCCGGACCTTTGCCGTGTTAGGACAACGTGCTAACCAACTGCACCACCAAGTCAATTAGACGATTTTATATGCATTTTTTATTTGCATAATAGTTTAAAGATTTAACCCTTTGTGTCATTTGAAAAGCAAGTAGCAAATTTTAAAAGTTCAACCCAATATTGCAATATTTCAAACTGATATAGAAAAATTTGGCAAAAGATGTCGATACTTTTGTGTTGTAAACTAAAAAAAGACTTGGTACAATACAACTACAAGTCATCATTCATCATCCGAAAGCGCGAGGCTTAGCGAATAAGGCGCTTCCTCGAGCGCTTCTTCTTGCGAAAGTTCAAGTCGCAGCTGCATCTCCTCGTTCTCCTTGGGACAAGACAGCAACATTCCATGCTGCGATTCAGAAAGAAGTGCGAAAAGTTGAGTAGCGTTGATCTCCTCTCGCGACTCAGAACCCAGATCCTTGTGCACGACAGCTTCGGTTTCGTCTTTGGTAGCTTCGAGTTCGAGTTTGGTATCGTGACTTTCGGACACCTTGAGGACTTTAGGTGCCGGTTTTGATATTATCGCAATATCGTCATCGTCTCCGTCGTCATCGTCTCCGTGGTCACCATCGCCGTCAATTTCGATAACTTCTCTTTTGCGCTTCTTTGTCTGGCGCCAGGGAACTTCGACGCCTCGGGAAGACTGAGGCATTTTAGAAGGAAGAGAAAGAGAAACAGGAGGTACGAACGACTCAAAGGTGTCCAGAAACTCGTCGTCGCTGGGAAGGAGATCTGGCTGGGCGAAACAAAAGTCTCCGCTGTCGATTCCGTCGTCGTCCTCCAAATGATTGGCGAAGATACCACTCATGATAGAATGTCTGTATCAAGTTATCAAGATGAGGCGTTGCAAGATGAAATGAAGGGGAAAAAAGATGTCGAAAGGTACAGTAAAAGTGTAAGTGTGTTGAGAGAAAGGATGAAAGATAGATGAAAAAGTGAGAAGAAAAAGGAAGAAAAAAAATTGGCGTGGGCGTGGGTGGGTGGACGATGGATGGATGGATTTGTGGACGGATGAATTTGTGGATGAATGGCAACAAGGTGAAAAAGGGTGGGGAAAAAAAACGAAGGGTCCTCTGAAATCGGTAATTTGCGGTTGAATTGTGAGCGCTCCAAGAAAAAAAATGTCTCAATGTCTATATTCCATTATTTTCGCACTTTGAAAAGCATGAGAAACGAAAAAAAAAAAGAAAAAGAAAAAAATAACCAAGCACAATTCCAAACTGACACTCTCAATCCACATATTGTGTCTCGCGGCAAGTTCATATCCGAGGTACACCGTCATCATCATCGCCATTGGTACATTTCATTTTTATCTCTCTATTCTGTTCATATTTATTATATCAAAATGAGCGTTGACGTTGGCATCGACAAAGACATAGACACATCTTGTCAAAAACAAGAACAAGTATTAAATTTTAAAACTTATTCAAGATGGTTTGCTTATTATACAAATGTTCTTGGATTTCGATATTTACTTGATCCTACAGAAGAACAAATCCAACTTATTTTGAAAACTTGCAACGAAGCAGGCTTCAAAGACTGTACTGTTGCAAAAATCAAGAAACAATTCTCATTGAGGAAATGTCGTGCAAATCAACAGTCACTTGGACAAAGCATCCAATCTAAAAAAAACCAGAGTACAAAAAAAATATCCAAACTCTCTGTCCAACTTGGCATATCGGATGTTACCCATCCAACTACTGAACAGGAAAGTCTTTTGTTGAGGACTTGTATTATGAGCGGAATGGAAGACTGTGACATCAATACAATTAAATTGTATTTTAGAAACAAAAAAATGAGTTTTAACAAGAAAATGAAACAACAACAAGAAGAACCAAAAGCACAATGCTCTCTCGCTTTTCCTCCATCTCTATCCATTTTAAATAATAATAATAATAATAATAATAATAATAATGAACAGAAGACAATCTCAATTCAAGAAGATATGACTAAATTTATTATTAACAATTGCGACTGGGGTGAACAATGCATGTGCGAATCATATATCCTTTTAGAAAAAATGAAAGAAACACTAAAGCAAGATATTCCCCTTCTCGATTTTCTTTCCTTTTGTAACCAATTCAAAATGAAAATAGAAGATGATAAGCGATTCATTTTGGGAATTTCATTGTAATTGCCAATCACAACATCTTAATTCACATACATCATAAATCATAAACGTGTCTAGTGCGTAAATTAACTGCGTCTCAGACATATCTCGTGCGTAAATTAACTGCGTCTCAGACATATCTCGTGCGTAAATTAACTGCGTCTCAGACATATCTCGTGCGTAAATTAACTGCGTCTCAG